>WPCK01003824.1_pt1 | contig 58538 bp, 51 predicted proteins | sample 5399851 | NCBI WGS metagenome assembly WPCK01 (sample SAMN12869471, study PRJNA574797) | sludge metagenome | isolation source: wastewater treatment of pH11 | place: China:Beijing | collected 2019-05-20
CCACCAGCCAGTCGTTCAGCAGAATCACACCGTTGAGCAGGACGTCAGCCCGGTGCGGTACAATCTCTTTCCACTCCGCCACGGGGGTACCTGGCTTCTCCGTGGCCGCGCAGCGAAAGTTCGGCGCGTGGTCATTCGTAACGATATAGAATCGATCACCCAGGTGATCGACCGAATAGTCGTGATCCGCTCGCCGCGGCGAAAAAATGACGGGAGCCCCATCCGGGTGACGTGAGTCGACCAATCGGTATTCGCTGCTCAGCGTCTGATGACTCGCAATGAGGACGTAATCGCGGGACCGCGTCTTCCCCAGCCCGACACTGAACTCGGGATCGTCCTCCTGGTAGACCAGGACATCACTGGCCGGGTCGGTTTCCAAGCGATGCCGGAAGACCTGAAAGGCCCGCAGGGTCTCTGGATCTTGCCGCACGTAAAAAAGGGTCTTGTGATCTTCGGCCCAGACCATGTCCGGGGTAACATCGTGCAGTGTTTCCGCCAGGTATTTCCCCGAATCCAGATCGCGGAAGCGAACGTCATACTTGCGGCGGCCCACGAAATCGACTGCGTAGGCCATGGTGCGACCGTCGGTGGTCACCTCGACCCCTGGCACGCTGCAGAAATCGTGACCTTCCGCCAGAAGGTTGACGTCCACCAGGATCTGTTCGTCCTCGGATGGCTGTGCCAGTCGCTTCACCGCAGCAGGCTCGGGTGGCGTGTAGGTCCCGGCGGGTCCCGGTCGGCGGCAATGGACACGGTATTGCTGACCGTCCTCCAACCGCGAGTAGTACCACCAGGCCCCCTCGGGATAGGGAACCGATACATCGGTCCGTGGCTCGCGATCCTTCAATTCCTGGAACAGCTCCTCCTGGAGGGCACGCGTCGGGGCCAGGACCTGGTCCACGTATTGGTTTTCCGCCTGCAGGTACGCCAGGACGGCCGGATCGGCCCGTTCCCGCATCCAGTAGTACGGATCGACCCGTACGACTCCATGCTCTCGCAATTGCGTGGGACGGACCGCAGCCACGGGCGGTTTGGCGGCCACTTGCCCGGCCCGTTCCTGCCCCTGACCTGCCACCCTGCCCGACAGGAATGCGATCACGCAGATCGACGCCGAAACGTAACGCTCCAGGCGATGATGTGTGACGTGACGAACGGTATTCATCGTGTGTCTCCCATGGCTTTGCATTCAAATTGCTTTGCATTCAAGACGAGACCTTCACCCTCCTACCGGGGGGTCAAGCTCAGCGAGGGGTGGGTCCAATCCGGCATGCCATCGAACCCAAGGTTCTTCGACGTATCGCTTCCTCGCCAACTCTCCGCCCTGGCTGGGCGGACGATCGCGTTGCTGCTGATTCTGGCATGATCGTTCCTCCCCTACCAAGGGGGGAGTCACGCCGTCTGAATCGCGCAAGACGTGCACGGTCGACTGGTGGAATTCGGCCAAAAACCGTGATGGCGCAACCTCGAGAGCGGCACGGCAGGCTAGGCTTTGTTTGGGAAAGCGCCCATGGGCGAACAGGTTTTCAATTACGCCGGGTTTGGTAGCAGTCCGTCGCGCCGGCCTGCATTCGCTGGTTCCCTGCATGGCACTCGATCAGGAGACGCAATGCTTCGCCGCATCGCGAGTCGGCTGTGGTTCGTCGCATGTGGCACGGCGCTGTGGGTTGCCTGTCCCGCGGTCCGTGGCGAAGACCTGCACCGTTTCGTCAGTGAAAGCTCGGTCCTGGAGGGGAGGCCCGTCCACTTTAGCAAAGAAGATCAGCTGCTGCTCATCCTGGGACGAGACGGGCAGTTGCGCGAACTGGATCGCACGCAGATCAAGTCGTCACAGTCCCTTGCCGGCCCGTTTCGCGGCTACTCCCAGGGGGAAATGCGTGCGGCACTGATCGCCGAGTTCGGCGCGGGATACGAAGTCACCGGTACGGGGAATTACCTGGTCGTTCATCCCGTGGGCCAGCGCGATCAATGGGCCAACCGGTTCGAGACGCTGTATCGTGAAATGCTGCAATACTTTTCGGTGCGGGGGATGCGGATTCGGCAGCCCCCCTTCCCTCTCGTCGCCGTCGTGTTTCCGTCTCATCAGGAGTTCGTTCGCGCGGCGCGTCAATCGGGCGCCAACATCCGATCCGACATCCTGGGATACTACGATCCCTACACGAACCGCATCCTGCTCTACGACGTGACGGCGGGGGGCCGTTCGGCGACCGATTGGCGAGTGAACGCGGAAACGATCATCCACGAGGCGTCCCATCAAACGGCCTTCAACATCGGGATTCACAATCGATTCACCCCACCACCACGCTGGGTCTGTGAGGGGTTGGGGACCTTGTTCGAAGCGCCTGGCGTGTACGATTCGCGGACCTATCCAGAATTCAAGGATCGCATCAATCGCGAGCAATTGCAGGTCTACCGGAAGCGGTACCCGCAAGGGCCCACGCGGGAAGTGCTGCTGTCACTCTTCGCCAGCGACGATTTGTTCCGCCTGGACCCCTACGGAGCGTATGCGGCCAGCTGGGGCCTGACGTTGATGCTCAGCGAGCAGCAGCCGCGGCTACTTTCGGAATACCTGCGGCTGACGGCCGCCAAGGCGCCGTTCCGAGAGGTGCCACCCGTGGAGCGGTTGCGCGACTTCCGCCAGGCGTTCGGCGGCGACCTGGAAATGCTTCAGGCCCGCCTGCAGCGATTCATCCGCGATATCCCGCAGTGATAAGTAAAGGAGGAAGGAGGAACGTATCACCCGACTCACGTCGGGTACGTGTTTAGCATGACAGCCACGATCCTTCTCCCCCGCTTTGCGGGGGAGAAGGTGGCCGAAGGCCGGATGAGGGGGCAGGACGGTGGGATGTTTTGCCACTTCTAAGACCCCCTCACCCTGCCCTCTCCCCCAAGTAACGGCTAAGAAGCCGATACTTGGGGGAGAGGGTACAGAAGCTGGCACGCTAAACACGTACAGCGTGGGTTGCGTGTCTAGCGTGACACCCACGATCCTTCTCCCCCGCTTTGCGGGGGAGAAGGTGGCCGAAGGCCGGATGAGGGGGCAGGACGGTGCAGAAGCTGGCACGCCAAACACGTACTCTCGCTCCGCGAGACGAACCTCCACCCCAATGCCAAAAGGACCGGATCGACGCTCCCTGTTGCTCATCTCGCAGCGAGATGGCTACTCTCGTGAACGGCTACGAGGCCGCCGGCGAACGCGTGCTCAGGAGACGGTCGTACGGCTCGGCGAGAGCTCGGTCAGGGTCAGCAGGACGTGCTCCGGCGTGGCGGGGATCGACAGCGGAACCAACGGACGGGGCTCAGCCGCGTAGCCAAGGGCGTTCTTGATCGCCGCCCAGACGGAGATGCCCAGCAACAAGGGGGGCTCTCCCACCGCCTTGGATCGATGCAAGCTGACGTTACTGCCAGGGTTGTGGAACAGGCTGACGCGAAAGTCCTCGGGAAGATCGCCTACATTGGGTATTTTGTAGGTCGTGGGAGAATGCGACAGCAGGGCCCCGCGCCCATCGTAGGCCAGGGACTCGGTGGTGACCCATCCCAGCCCCTGCAGGAAACCTCCCGTAATCTGACCACGATCGATGCCGGGATTGATGGGCATTCCGATGTCCATCAGCAGATCCGCGCGAAGGATGCGGGTTTCCCCGGTAAAGCGATCGATCCATACCTCCGAAACAGCGGCCCCCTGGGTGAAGTAACGAAAGGGCTGGCCTTGTCCTGCTTCACGGTTAAAGTCCACACCGGGAGTGGCGTAGAAGCCTCGCTCGCCTAGCGAAACTCGTTCCTCGTAGGCCCGTTGCACCAGTTCGGAAAATGGCATGCGTCGATCGGGCGCACGTTCGTCGAAGACCATCCCGCAGGCCAGTCGCACATCGGGCGGTGAGGGGAGCAGGCCTCGATCGGGATCCGCCAGCAGGGGTGCGACGAACTTCGCCAGCCTCCGTCGGATACGGCGGGTGGCGTCGAGCGCCGCGGCACCGTTCAGGTCCGTGCTGCACGAGGCGGCCGTGGCCGATGTATTGTTGTTTTTTTCCGTACTGGTCACTCCCACGTGCACGGCCTCAAAGGGCAGTCCCAGATCGTCGGCCACGAGCTGTCGGATCCGCGTGTGCACCCCCTGCCCCATTTCCGTCGCACCGGTACTGACGAGTACTGAGCCGTCGGTGTACAGGTTGACGAGCGCGTTCGCCTGGTTCAGCGTCCGCCGAGTGAACGAGATCCCGAACTTGACGCTCGTCATGGCCAGACCGCGAAGTTCCGTCCTGGCCCCCGCATGGAACGCCTCGATATCACGCCGTCGTCGATCGTAATCGCTCGTTTTCCGCAGCTGTGCCAGGAGGCGAGGCAAGACGTTGTTCCGCAGTTTCTGGCCGTACGGCGTCACGTCGCGCCCAGGTCCTCCGTAGCAATTTCGCTGTCGCACGTCATACGCGTCATGGCGCAGAAACTTGGCGATGTCCTCCAGAATGGACTCGATGCATGCCACGCCCTGCGGACCTCCGAACCCACGGAAGGCCGTGTTGGAGGGGAAGTGGGTCTTGCAGACCCGCCCGGTGATTCTGACGGCAGGCAGGTAGTAGGCGTTATCCACGTGCAACATGGCACGTTCCAGCACGGAAGGGGACAAGTCGGTGGAGCAGCCCCCGTCGGCGACCAATTCCAGGTCGAGCGCAAGGATGTGGCCAGAATCGTCAAAGGCCACGTGGTAGGTCGCTTGACATGGGTGCCGCTTGCCGGTGACCGCCATATCGTCATCACGACCCAGGACCAGCCGGGCGGGTCGCCCGGTATGCCAGGCCACGAGCGCGGCCATGGCGGCCGGCTGTGCGGCTTGCGTTTCCTTTCCGCCGAATCCACCCCCCATGCGCCGGCAATAGACGTGGACGCGATGAAAGGGGATCCCCAGGACTTCGGCCACCACGGCCTGAACTTCGCTGGGATGCTGTGTCGAGGACCAGATCGTGAACGATTGCTGCTCCTCCGGATAGGCAATGGCCGCTTGCGACTCGAAGTAGAAGTGTTCCTGGCCCCCGAGCCGCAAGGTCCCTTGGAGGTGATGCCTGGCCGAGTCGAAGGCCGCCAGCAGGTTACCCCGTTCGATGGTCCGCGGCGGACCCAGGAAGCTGTCCGCGGCCAGCGCATCGGCCACGGTCAGGATGCACGGCAAGGCGTCGATTTCCACCTCGATCCGCCCCCGGGCCTGTACCGCAGCCATCTTCGACTCCGCCGCGATCAGCACCAAGGGATCTCCCACGAATTCCACGACCTCGTCCGCCAGCAGATGCTCATCACGTATGATCGGTCCCAAGTGATTCTGGCCAGGGATATCCCTGGCTGTCAGGATCGCCTGGACCCCATGGGACTGACGCGCCGGATCCAGCCGCAGCCGGCGAACCGTACCGTGCGCCTCGGGACTGCCGAAGACTTCGACATGCAGTTCGCCGCGCACGGGGGGAATGTCATCGATGAACTGTGACCGGCCCGTGACGTGTGCCGCGGCCGATTCGTGCGGGATGTCTTGGCCGACCAGGGGCATCTCAATTTCCCTCTACTTTCGCGAGTTCGACGGCGAATGGCCCTGGTCACGCAACTTCGAATCGCCGGGCGAAATATCACAAAAAAACTTCCACAGGATGTTCTCGCTGAGCTGACGTCGATAGTCTGCCGAGCCGCGGACGTCGGAAATGGGGGCCACCTCATCGCGCGCCGACTTCGCGGCCACCTGGATCACCTCGCGGGAGGGGCTGGCGCCTCGAAGCAAGTCCTCGGTTCTCGTCAAGCGCCGAATGACGGGCGCCACGCCGCCAAAGGCGATACGAATCTCGTCGATCCGATCCCCTGACGTCCGCAGCCAAAAGGCGGCAGTGAATGCGGAGATATCCAGGTCTCGCCGCCGCGATACCTTGTAGACACGGAACGCTTCGCCGGCCCTCGGCAAAGGGACCCGCACCCTGGTGAGCAACTCGCTGCGCGTCATTACCGTGCGGCGATACCCCGTGTAGAAGTCATTCATATTCACCCAGCGGGCCCCGTTGGAGCCCAGCAGCTCGATTTCTGCGTTCAGCACGAAGAGGGCCGGCATGCTGTCGCCAATCGGGGAACCGTTGGCGATATTTCCGCCCAGCGTCGCGGCATGTCGGATGGGCGGCGAGCCAAACCGGGCCAGCATGCGACCGTATTCGGGCAGCACTCGGAGACAGACCTCTTCCAGTTCGGCCAGGGTCACACTGGATCCGACGTGCAGCGCGTTGTCGTCGGCGTGCAGCGAGCGCAGTTCCGACAGGGCGCGTGTGCTGAGAACGACCTCGAATTTCCGCTGGCCTTTATTGGCTTGAACGCACAGGTCCGTGCCTCCTGCGATGAGAGTGCATTGGGGATAGGCAGCAAGGAAGGCGACGGCATCGGCAAGGGAGGTCGGCTTGTACGCCAGGCGACCTTGGGTCTCGATTCGGACCGGTTCGGATTCGGCCCGAGTCAGTTCGTCGATCCGTGCCGCTGAATGGTGCAATGCATTCAGGGGTGTCACCGACGCGGGGTCCACGGACAGCCCGGCCCGCAGAATCGGATCATAGCCAGTGCACCGGCAAAGGTTTCCGACCAGGCCCCGACGCATCCCCTCTGCAGAGACCGCACGATGGTCATCCAGCATGGCGTACATGGCCACGATGAAGCCGGGTGTGCAGAAACCGCACTGCGCGCCATGGTGACGGACCATGGCAGATTGAATTGGGTTCAGCCCCTGCTGCGTCGCCAGACCTTCGATCGTGACCACATGCGTCGCATCCAGCTGGAACAGGTATTGGATGCACGAGCAGGCGGTTTGATAGTCGAGATTCGCCGCGCCAGGTCGACCGATCAAGACACTACACGAGCCACAATCTCCTTCGGCACAGACGACTTTAGTCCCGTACAGGCCCAGTGATTCTCGCAACCAGGTCGAAAGGGGCTGGAAAACTGCATCCCCGCGAATCACCTGGCGAAATCCATTGACGTAGATGACGAGGTAATCTCGCATCCGCGCGGGCCTTTGTTTACCATCGGTCGGGCATGCGCCCCTATTTTAGCCCAAGGCTCGACCGGAGTCGACGCAGATGCCGCGCCGCGATCTGCGCGTGGGATATCGCGCCGGAATCGGAGGAGTTTGGCTGCCCATCGGCGCTCGATTCCGCTATGATATCCTCACTCTGGCCTCAACGTTCCCCAGGAGGAGTTTCCCGTGTTGAAGCACGATCATCGAATGGTGGCACTGGCCCTCGCAGTTGCCGGTATCCTCCCGGGTGCGACCCAGGCCGATTGGGCACGCTTCCGCGGCCCGGATGGCCAGGGAATCAGTCCCGATACGACGGCGGCGCCGCTCTTCTGGAATGAGTCCGCGAACGTCAAGTGGAAGGTGCCGCTGCCGGGACCGGGTTCATCGAGCCCGATCCTCGTCGGCGACAAGCTCTTTGTCACCTGTTGGTCGGGATACGGCCTGGACCGAGATGACCCGGGTGACCAGGCCGACTTGCGACGGCACCTGCTCTGCATCAATCGCCAGGATGGCCGCATCGAATGGGACCGCGAGGTGAAACCGTATCTTCCAGAAGACGAATATGGCGGAATGTTCGCAGAACACGGCTATGCCTCGCACACACCGGTGTCCGATGGCGAGCACGTGTTCGTCTATTTTGGCAAGACGGGCGCCATGGCATTTGACATGGAAGGGAAGCAGCTATGGCAGACGCAAGTGGGGACGGAATCGGACCCGCACAACTGGGGATCTGCCTCCAGCCCGGTGCTCTACAAGGACTTGCTGATCGTAACGGCGAGTGCCGAAAGTGAAGCACTGGTGGCCCTGGATAAAGCCACTGGCAAGGAAGTCTGGCGCCAGGAGACGTCGGGGCTCAACGGCTGCTGGGGAACTCCGGTGCTGGTAGAAGTCAGCCCCGAACGTACGGACCTCGTGCTCGGCGTGCCATCCGAGATCTGGGGCTTCAATCCCGAGACGGGCAAACTGCGCTGGTTCTGTACGGGTATGCCGACCGATACGTTTGTCTCGAGTGTGGTAGCGGGCGACGGGGTCGCCTACGCCGTGGAGGGCCGGGGCGGGGGTTCCATCGCCGTCCGCGTGGGAGGCAATGGAGACGTCGCGCAATCCCACGTCGTTTGGACGGGCCAGGACAACAATCGCATTGGCACACCGGTACTCTTCGCAGGCCGCCTGTACTGCTCGGCCGGCGGAGTCGTGACGTGTCTCGACACCAAGAATGGCAAGAAGGTCTTTCAAGGGCGTCTGCCCTCGACCGGCGGCGGGACTTCGGGCCGGCGAGGCGGAGGCCGCGGCTTCGGTGGCGATTACGCCTCGCCCGTGGTGGCCGATGGCAAGATCTATTTCCTGTCCCGCGCCGGCGACATGTATGTGCTGGAGACGGGTGACTCGTTCACGGTCTTGGCGCACAATCGTATCACCTCGGAGACCGAGGATTTCAGTGCAACCCCTGCCATCAGTGACGGGGAACTCTTCCTTCGATCCAGTAAGCATCTCTACTGCGTGGCTCCGCTGGGTGACGTCGTGCCACGCACGGAGCCCGTAACCCAACCGGAGGTCCGTACCGACGAACTGGCGGACCGAGGTGGTGGCGGACCGGCCGGAAGCAGGAGGCCGAGGGGCTTCGATCCGGACGCGATCTTCAAGGAACGGGACACCAATTCCGACGGGAAGCTGGCCGGTGACGAGATCAGTGAGCGGCTTCGCGACAACCTGACCATGATCGATGCGGACAAGGACGGTGCGGTTTCCGCACAGGAATTTCGCGACGGTCTGCGTCGCATGTTCGCGGGCGGAGGTGGCGGCGGAGGTCGCTACGGGGAGGGGCCCCGGCCCGGCCATGAAGACCGGCCCAAACGGCCGGATGTGGAAGAGTAGACCGGCCCGTTGGGCCGGCCGGTCGTGACCCGTTCCCATCGCACCAGGCCTGCGGCCCTGGTCCACCGCCAATGGACGAGGGTGGGGGTAGCGGCTACCATCTGCCTGTCCACTACGCCCAGATCACACTCGTTTCCCAGAGGGCCCTCATGTCCACGACCCATCGAGTTGCGATTATCGGACTGGGATTCGGGGCAGAATTCGCACCCATCTATCAGGCCCATCCCCTGGCGGAACTGCAGGCGGTCTGCCGTCGCAATCCACAAGAACTGCAGCGGGTGGCCGACGCCTTTCAGGTGCCCTCGCGGTACACCAGCTTCGCCGATGTCCTGGCCGATCGTGACGTGGACTTCGTCCACATCAACAGCCCCATCCCGGACCACGCCCGCATGGCGATCGCGGCGCTCGAGGCTGGTAAACATGTCCTTTGCACGGTCCCCATGGCCACGTCGGTGGCAGACTGCGAGTCGATCTGCAGACTGGTGAAGAAGACCGGGCTCAAGTACATGATGGCGGAAACCGTCGTATACAGTCGTGAATTCCTCTTCATCAAGGAACTCTACGACCGGGGAGACCTGGGCCAGATCCAGTTCCTGCAGGCGTCGCACCCACAGGATATGGACGGCTGGCCTGAATACTGGCAGCGCATGATCCCCATGCACTACGCCACGCATGTGGTCAGTCCCGTGCTGGGACTGGTGAATGGCCGAGCGGAGTACGTTTCCTGCTTTGGTTCCGGCACGATCCGCCCGGATCTCGCTGAGAAGTCGGGCAATCGCTACGCCGTCGAATCGTGCCACGTCAAGATCCAGGGCTCGGACATCTCGGCCCATCTGTGGCGGTTCCTGTTCGATGTGGCGCGGCAGTACCGCGAGAGCTTCGATGTGTATGGGACGAAGCGATCCTTCGAATGGACGCTGGTGGAAGGCGAATCGCACATCCTGCACACCGCCAAGTTACCGGAACCCGAGATCCCGCAGCCGGTGTCGATTCCCGATTTTGCCCATCGACTACCGGAGCCGATTCGCAAGTTCACTCGCACGATCCAGGATGCCGAGCATCTCTCCTTTGTGCAGGGAGGCGGACACGGAGGGTCGCATCCGCACCTGGTGCATGAATTCCTCAGTGCCCTTGATGAGGATCGTGATCCTTGGCCCAATGCGGTCACGAGCGCGAATTGGACCTGCGTGGGGCTTTGCGCACACGAATCGGCCTTGCAGGGCGGTGCCATCGTCAAGCTGCCGGCCTTTACGCTGGCCTAGCGCGGTCGCGCATGGAAGCCGGCTTCGGCCGCTCAGCGGTTGCCGAGGAAGTGCGCGATCCCGAAAGCGATTCCACCAGCGGCCAAGGAGAGGACCAGCCCCAACGCGAGCCGGCCCCAGGAGAAGGGATTGCTGTTCAGCAGGATCTGGTAGGCGATGATCGTCAGGTTGAACGCGGCGAGTGCGATCAGGGATTTCTGCTTCAGCGAGTCGTCCATCAGTCCTGAATGGCCTCTTTCACGCGCTGGACAAAGTGCTGAGTCTTCGCCGACTTGGTGAGATCTTCGGCCTTTTTGTCAGCCTGTTTCTTCTGATTGAATTCGTACAGGGCGACCCGCTTCATGGACTGGTTAAAGACCCCCCAAAAAAGTCGAACACGGGTTTCGACCACACGTTTGGTAGCGCGTGGTTTCTTCGGCGCTTTGCTGTCCTTGGCCGTTTTCTTCTCGGTTTTTTCCGCCGCCACGCCGGAACGTTCGGCCGCTTCCAGCTCCGCCCGCTTCTCCTTCCGGTTCACAATCTTCCGTGCCATGAAAATCCCTCACTTTGATTGTCAAAATGCCCACCTGGGGAGTACCCTAGACAAGATATCGGAAATGGGTCCCGCTGAACAGAAGTGACGGCGACGGTGAAGCCCCCCGATGGAAGCAGTTGATAACACGATCTTCGCCATTGCCTGCCCGCAGTGCCGGGCGACACTCAAGGTTCGGCTGTCCGACCTGGGTCAACAAAAGGCGTGTCCAGGCTGCCATCAGCCAATCCAATTGCCCAGCCGAGACGAGGCACTTCGCACGCGGAAGGTCCAGCGTGCCCGCCAGGAGTTTTCCTTTCGCTGCAAGCTGTGTGGGACTCTGCTCTATGCCCATCCCAGCCAGCGGGGCGAGTCGCTGGCTTGCCCGGACTGCCACACGAACAATGAAGTTCCGGTGGAGAGGATGCCACCTTCCACCAAGGCAACCACCTCAGGCGACGATGCCAACCTACGGTTCCAGGACGAAGTTCCCGCTTCGGAAGGGACATCGACCGCCGCCGGCAAGCCCGTGGAGATTCGATTGCATTGCCCGGTGTGCGATTGCCTGATGTATGCCAGCGGATCGCAGGTCGGCAAGCTCGTTCCCTGCCCCGATTGCGGCACGGCGGTAACCGTCCGTCCCGCTTTGTCAACGAAACGGACCACCGTCCGCCCCGTGGACCCGGGAATCGAGATCGCGCCGACGTTTGAACGGGTGGCGGAGGTCCAGTCGATGGAGCGCCACCTGGAGGCAGGCCGGGCCTATGCGGACCGGATCATGGCCGCGCGGCCGAAACCGCCGAAACGGCCCTTTCGCGACGGGATCTACTCCTTCCCGTTCTACCTGAACATCGTGCCCCGTTGGCTGGGGCTCTCCGCCATCGGCTGTGCCCTCTTACCCTTCGCACAGATGGTGGCGGAAGCTCAAGGAGCCATCGAGCTTGTGGTCATGATCCCGATTGTGATCATTCTGGTGGCGGTGGGGCTGCTTATGAGTTTCTTCATTACCAGCATGTGGAACGCCATCTTGCAGCGTACGGCCGCAGGCTATGACGTGATCGATGAATGGCCGGCCCATGACATCTTCAGCCGTGTGCTGAACTGGCTTTTTCCTTTTGGAGCGTTGGCCTTTTCCGCCGGACCGTTCCTCTTGGTGTCCGGTTTGCCTCACGCCCGAATTCCAGGACTGGTCCTGGCACTGGTTTCCCTGATCCTCGTATTCCCCATCGTGTTTCTCTCGATGGCCGAAAGCAATTCACCCGCGATGCCCTATTCGCGAGCCGTCTGGAGGAGTGTCGGGCGCCTACGGCGCGAGTGGATGACGTTCCATCTGGTGGCGACCCCCGCCTGGGTGCTGCTGCTGGCCGCGGCCGCAGTCCTGGTCCGGTGGCCTGGTGTCATTTCCCAGGGAGTTCTGCTGGTCGTCTTTCTGTGGTTCAGCCTGGTCTACTTTCGGTTGCTGGGCCGCATGGCCTGGATTCTCGAGCAGCGGTTGCCCGGCGAATGGTTCGAGGAGGAACTGCCGGGTGAGGATGCTCAATGAGGCGTGGCCCCGGGGGGCGGTGTGCCATGTCCCGCGCGAATGTAGTCGCTGCGCTGCCTGGCGTACTCCTCAGAATTGGGAATTTCGACCGCCTCGCCGCCTGCCGCATCGGCCTGACCCTCTTGATACTGCTTCAAGAGCTTTGCGAGAAAGGGGCGGCACCATCCGCAGCCGGTGCCGGCCCCTTGGCAGAGACTCAACTGCGATGCCTTCCGTGGACGTTCCAGCCGAATAAAATTCTGCACCTTGCGGCGAGAAACGTGGAAGCACAAACAGAGTTCGGCATCGGGATCGCTCAAACTGACGGGCTCCTATTCAACTGGGCGGATCGGCCGCCGAAAACGGTGACTTGCGACCAATCCGATTCGGCTGCATGCTAAGCTTTGTCGCAACATGGAGAAACGGGCCGCCAAGCGTGTCTGCGAATCCCCTCTCCCTCGCCCTTGCGGGGAGAAAAGCAACGTGACAAGGCATTGGAGACATCGCCTGGTGGTTGGTCGACCATCGTGACAGGGATGGTTGGTCTTCGAAATGCCAGAAGTCCGAAAGTTTTGAAATTTGAAGTTTGAAATTTGAAATTTGAAATTTGAAATTTGAAATTTGAAATTTGAGATTGGAGATTGGAGATTGGAAACAGGAATCACCGGCGAGCATCTGGGGCTTCCAAGACCAGCCCCGCACTAACCCGAATTCTAAGGCGTGAAAGCGCATGCGCGAGCAGCGCTTGCGTCTGCAGCGAATCCGCGACGGCAACGCAGCTTGCATGGTACCGCGAATGGAGCGAGAACGAAAGTTGAGTCCCAGCGAGCCCCACTTTCTGGATACCACCGACGAGGCCCTCCGCCAGTGGCTGGAGACGCGGCACATTCCGCGCTACCGGGTTGATCAGATATGGCAAGGGCTCTGTGGACGGAGGGCCAACGCGTTCGCGGAGCTCACCGACATCCCCCTCGCAGTTCGGCAGGAACTGACGGAGTCGTATGCGCTCTGGGCGGGTGCCACGGCCCAGCACACATCCGCCGATGACGGCACCGAAAAGCTGCTTATCCGATATGGCACCAGCTCCTTCATCGAATGTGTCCTCTTACGCGACGGGATCCGGAGGACCATCTGCATCAGTACTCAGGTTGGGTGCGCGATGGGGTGCGTCTTTTGTGCCAGCGGCCTTCACGGTGTGGAACGGAACCTCACCACCGGGGAGATCCTGGAGCAGGTCCTGAGACTGCAGCAGCGGTTGCCTCGCGAGGAGCGGCTGAGTCATGTGGTCGTCATGGGGATGGGTGAGCCTTTGGCCAATCTCGATCGGCTCTTGCCGGCACTGGACCGGGTCCGTCATCGCCTGGGACTTGGCATCTCTCCCAGACGGATCACGATTTCGACGGTCGGGCTGCCCGACGGCATCGATCGCTTGGCGGCGATGAAGAGTCGCTATCAGCTTGCGATCTCGCTGCATGCACCCAGCGACGATTTGCGGAACCAACTGGTCCCGGTAAATGATCGCATTGGCGTGGCGGCGATCGTGGCTGCGGCGGATCGCTATCAGGCGGCCACCGGCCAGCGAATTACCTGGGAATATGTCCTGCTGAGGGAGGTCAACGATGGAATCGACCATGCCCGGGCCTTGGTGGGGCTTTTGGGAGGCCGAAATGCCCTTTTGAACGTCATTCCCTACAATCCGGTTCCTGGACTCCCCTATCGGACCCCTTCCGCCTTATCCGTTCGGCGATTTCGTGAGGTACTCCAGCGAGGCGGAATCAACGTACAATTCCGAGAGCGCAAGGGAAACGCAATCCAGGCGGCCTGCGGCCAGTTGCGGCGGACCGTGGCGACCACGGCCCTGGCACTGGAGTGATCGAAACTTTTGGCGATCCGCGGTGTTGCAGCCGAACGGGGCTGCATCGACAGGGAGCGGGCCGCCGGGCGCCCCTGGCGCACTGCGGATTGGCAGTCGTGGGCCCCCCGACCGCCCAGGAGGACCTGTTGGACCAACACACAACGGTTGCAAAAGTCGACTTGGGCCTGGACCCCGACGTCCGGTTGATGCTGGCGGTGCGGGATGACGATGCCGAGGCGTTTGCGGAACTGGTCCGCCGCCATCAGGGGCGGCTCCTGACGGTCATGCGTCACATGACCGAGAATCCGGGCCAAACCGAAGACCTGGTACAGGAGGTCTTCCTGCGGATCTTCCGGGCCCGCAAGAAGTACGAACCGACTGCCCGGTTCTCGACTTATCTCTACAAGGTGGCCGAGAACGTCGCGAAGAATGCCCGCCGCACGCTGGCGCGCCGCCGGGAAATCCAGGTCCTCCCCAGCGTGGAGGAATCCCAGATCATGGGGAGCATGGAACAACTGGCCAAGGAGGCGAGCGCACTCATGCCGACTCGCCTGGCCGACCGCTCGGAGCTGCACCAGGTCGTTCAGGGCGCACTGGCGAACTTGAATGATCGTCAGCGGCTGGCCGTCTTGCTGTGCAAGTTCGAAGGGATGAGCTACATCGATATTGCCGAGGCGATGGACCTTTCCGTGCCAGCCGTCAAGTCCCTGCTGACGAGGGCTCGCCTTCACCTGCGGGATGTCTTGGAACCCTACCTGGCCGACGGACGGTTGAGCTCGGTGACCCTGGTAAACGCGGAGGGGTAGACAGCCATGTCGGAGGGGACTCCGCGGACGGCCGACGATGAGCTGCTGGTCGCCTACCTCGACAGCGAGCTGTCCGAGACACTGCGCGGCGACCTGGAGAGCCGACTGGCGGACGAACCCCCGCTGCGACAGCGACTGGCCGAGCTGCAGCGGAGCTGGGATGCGCTCGACACTCTGCCGCGCGTCACGGAAGACCCGGTCTTGACCGCCAGCACGATCTCGATGGCGGCCAGGCAGGCGAACGATCCTGCCATGTCGGAAGATCGCCGGGCGCGTGGGTCGGTGATCGGACCTTGGCTCTGGACGTTCGCCCTGATTCTGGGAGCCGGCTCGCTGGGATTCGCCTCCCTGGCCATCCCGCGGACCCTGGCCCGCCGATCGCACTTGCGAGATCTGCCCGTGGTCCAGGCCATGGACATGTACCGTTACGCTGGCAGCCTGGCATTCCTGCGGGCGCTTGCGGACGATCCGCGACTCTCCTTCGTCACCGACCCTCACCCTACCGAGAGTCCTTCGGCTGACGCATCCATGACCCAGGTTGTCTCCTTGAGTGACATTAAGTTGTCACTTGTGAAATTGCCCGCCGACGATCAGCTCGAACTGCGGAACCGCCAGCAGCGGTTCCAGCAGCTGACCGAGACGGAACGGGATCATCTGCGAGCATTCCACCGGCAGTTGCAGCAGTCCCCGGATCGAGATCGACTCTACCAGGTCCTGATCCGCCATTACGACTGGTTGGGAACGCTGGGTGCGCTGGAACGCGCGGAACTACTCGAGCTGCCCGACCGGCCGCGACTGGCGGCGATGCGAAACAAGGGGATGCAACCTCCACCGGTACGCCCTCCCTTGCGGGTCATGGACCTGCCGGTTTCGGACCGGATCGCCATTCGTAGTTTTTTTGACGCGTATCTCCGCCGCCATCAGGAAGAACTGGTGGCCCTGCTCCCCGAACGGCAGCGTTTGGAAATTGAAGACGCCATTCGGGAAGGGCTACGTCCCCCTCTGTACCTGAGACGGATGTTCGTTCAGCACATACATCGGTCACAATGGCCAAGACCCACGGAGGCCGAGATCGGGCTGTTGCTGACGGCGCTTTCACCCCGAGTGGCAAATGAACTGTCGCGAAGGATCGATGCGCGCGGCAGTCTCGAAATGCTCACGATGGCTGCCGAAATCGGCGCGCGCGCTCGCACGCGGCCCTTCCGCGTCGACCCTCGCCGTATTGATGAGATCATTAAGAGCCTGCCTCCCGCCGATCGAGAACGACTCTCGAAGCTGCCCCACGAGGACCTGCAAATCGAGCTGCGGCGACAATACTCGGAGAGGAACCGGGGCCAGGATCGGCCCGTCCGGCCCGCAGGCCCGCTCTACGATCTGCCGACCCCCCCGCCTCAGACCAGCGACTAAGTAGGTCCGCAGAAGGATCGATACCAACCCGAAGCGCAAGTCTTGACGTTGCGCGCTCCGTACCCTCTCCCCTCGTCGTTCGCAGCGGCGTCACGCGGGATGTCATGCCATGAGGGCGCTCACACTCCGTCAGAACGTCGATTCCGTGCTGAAGGCCTGCGCGAAGAAGAGGTTGTTGAGGAAGGGCGCCACGGCGTAGACCCCTTGGGTAAATACCAGGGAGATGCCATCGGTGACCGTCTTGATGGGGGCCTTGGGGACGATCACGATGTCCGAGTCGCGCAGCCACAGCTCATCCGACGGCGCCGGCCGACAGCCGTACATGGCCCCGCGAATGTCGACCTTGGTCGCCAGCAGGCGCCAGTCGTTGGCGCGGCGGAAGATCACGATCTGCCTCAAGTTGGATCCCACGGTGGGCCCTTGCGCCAGGGCCAAAGCGCCGATCACCGTGGTGGGCCCTGTCAGTTCAAAGCGCCCCGGCTGAGTCACCTGACCCACCACATAGATGAACCGTGGGGCCCGCCGGGACAGAATGGGAACAATCTCGACGCCATCGAACATGGCATTGTACCGCGCGTCGAGTTCCCGTTTCAGTTCCGTCAAGGAGAGGCCCTGGGCTGGCACGCGTCCGAGCGCGGGAACGGAGATGGTCCCGTCGGGTGCGACGCGGACCAAGAGGAATTGACCACCGAGGCCTTGTCGCCGATCCACCGTGTCTCGCAGATCGAACAGACGCGTATTCACCTTGGTTGGCGTCACCGTGATGGCCGGGTCCTTGTAGAACCGTTGGAATCGTCGATCCAATTCCAATCGGATCTGATCTGTGGTGAGTCCAGCCGCCAGGACCTGGCCCACGAGCGGCAGCGTAATGGAACCGTCCGGCTGCACTTCCAAGGTCCGTTTGAGCTCGGAATCCGCGATCGACTCAATCAGGATCTGATCGCCAACTTCCAGTTCATATAGCTTGGCCGATCGCTGCCTCGTCAATCGGAAGACGAGCTCCAATTCGTCTTCGGGCCGAAGTCGGTACTCGGGAACATGCGGACAGCGATGGGGACCGACATACTCACCTTGGGCGAAGACCTCCCAAGGGATCGGTCCTCGCATGGACCAGGTCGGTTCACCGCAGCCGACGCAGGCATTACTGTCCACGCCACTCACGACGGGCCGCGGCGCACAATACCGGGCGCAGTCACCACGTGAACAGGCCGCCGGCTGACATACGAAGGGGAGATCGTTGGCGAAGAGGGTCGCGGGGCCGGCAGGTGAAATGGCCCCAGGCATGTGATTCGGCGGCAGGGGCTCAACGCCCACGGCGGGCGGGGCCATCGCCTGCCCTCCCGACCCATCCGTCCAGCCGCATAGCGACACCTTCGTCGGCTGGGGAGTGACACGGGGCACGGTCCGAACCTCGGGGAACACCGATTTCCCCAGGGGATTCAGCCAATAGCCCTTACCCCACAGCAGCGATAACAACAGCACGATCAACGCAGCGATTGGCTGGCACTGGGGCCGACATCCCCACCGGACCTGGTCCCCATTCCGTCGCATTACTGGCATCTGGAGTCTCCAGGTCAGACGTTTCGGATCATCGCAAGAACCAGGTTGCTTGCGCTGGCTCGGAAGCCATCGCCGGGGCTACCCCGACTGGCTGTCCACCCGTCACCGCGGTCCGCGGTCCAGGTGGCAACGTGGTGGCCGGGGCGCCAAATTCCGCCAGTTGGGGATCGAGCCCACCCGGCGTTGCGGACAATCGCGCGAAGGTACTGGCGTCGACCCAGCGAACAGTTCCCCACGGCATGCCTGGTGGACTGACTTCCGCGGGATCCGCCGGGGCCAGCCGGGATGCCATCTGCAGCGCTGCGTGGGCCCTGTCGCGGTGCCCCAGGCGCTCTTCTACCTGGCCGAGATTCCTCAGTGCCACGGCGCTCGGTGCCGAACGGGCACAATGGCTCAGCACCTCCCGTGCCTCCTCCAATCGGCCGCGGCGAGCCAACAGCACGCCAAGCTCGTTCGCGGCGCGGCTGTTCAGGGGATTGACCGTCAAGGAGGCGGTGAAATAGGCGATCGACCGGGGAGTCTTGCTGCTCGATTCTCCCTGGGTCTGGGTCAGCAGGGATTCGATGCGTCCCAGGGAGAAGAGCGCTTCCGACGCGACGCGCTGGCGATTGCCCGCCAGTGCCAGGTGTTCGCAGGCAAACGCGTAGTACTTTTGGATCGCCAAGAGGGGCGTCAATTGCGACGTGTCGCACTGCTTCAGGACTGGTGTATGGTGTGTGGCGAGGATCCCTTCCAGCGCGACGTCGGATTCCAGGTGTGGGTCGGCCATGGCAAAGTCATCGGCCTCCTCCAGGGCACGCAGTCCGACGAGCAGGGCCGGTGCATGGATCGGTCGGCCGAGGCTGGCATCCAGAGACTGCGTGACCAGCCTCAGCACGCGCAGGAATTCTACGCGTGCTGCGTACAGGGCCCCGCGATCGGCGAGCTCGATGGCTTCCGCCAACAGCTGTTCCGCCTGCCGCTGCACGGCCTCTGGCACCGAGGCATCGGTCGGTTCGCCGCGGGACGTGGCAGGTAACTTCGTGAGTCGATCTTCCATCGCCGCTGCCATGGAGAGCGACTTCTCCGACTCGTAGTTTTCCAGTCGTGGTCCTGCCGGACCGGACGAGGATGCCGCGGCGGTGACCAGGTGTGGCGAAGGCGTGGCCGGCCGCCAATCCGGCTGAACCGCAGGTGGCGCGGAATCGGCAGCTGGCAAACGTGTCAACGACGCGTGGGTCGAGGGAAGCCGCTGCAACGGATGCTCGGCCCCGGCCACAAGTTCCACGAGGCCCGGCCCCTGGTCGCACTGCACAACGCCAGTGCACACAGGCGCTGGTCTCGTCTCTTGCTGCGACCGCACGGCGGGCGCGGATTCCGCCACCGGCAGATTCCCTCGATTGCAGCCCGCGGCCAGCACTGTGACCAGGCACCACGCCAGGCCAAGGTTGCACTGCCAACGCCACCGGCACAGGAATTGACGCATTGAACTCATGGAAGTCATGTTGAGATGAGGTTCCGGCGCGCAAGTCACCGTCGTTGCCACAGGTGCCACTCGCAAGAATGGCATCGTCGCTTCAAGTGGCATGCGCTGAACGATTTGCCCAATGCCTACAGCAGCGATCGCGGCAAACGGCCCGTATAGCCGGCACAAGCCGGAGAATCCCGCCAGGGGGGCTTTGGCTGGCATCGGAAAGGCCCTACGATGCTGTCATGAATCTCGCACGACAGCTAGCACTTCGTTCAACTGCCACCCGCGGGTGGCTCGGCCTCTGCGTCGTGGTGGGGTTCGCCCCCGCACTCGTCGGCCAGGATTCGCCACCGACCCGCCAGGAACCAGCGGTCCGAACGGAAATCGTCGTGACGCCCGAAGCTGAGTCCCTGCACCGGTCCGCCCTGCTGGTGGATGGGCACAATGACCTGCCGTGGGCCGTGCGCATGTTCGGCAATCGCTCGTTCGAAAAACTGGATATCGCCCACGACCAGCCTCAGCTGAATACAGACATCCCGCGCCTGCGGCGCGGAGGTGTCGGTGCACAGTTTTGGTCGGTCTATGTGCCTGCCGACACCCGCAAAGATGGCACAGCCCTACAGACCACGCTGGAACAAATCGACATCGTGGATGCCATGCTGGCCAAGTATCCCGACACGTTTGAACTCGCCTTGACCGCCGCCGATATCCAGCGGATCTGGAAGTCGGGCAAGATCGCTTCGCTGATAGGCGTCGAAGGCGGTCATTCCATCGAAAACTCCTTGAACGCCTTGCGGCAGCTGTATAAGCGAGGTGCTCGCTATATGACGCTGACGCACTCAGCCACGCTGGACTGGGCCGATTCCGCTACGGACGACGAGCGGAACGGTGGCCTGACGCCATTCGGTGAGGAAGTCGTGCGGGAAATGAACCGGCTGGGAATGCTGGTCGATCTCTCGCATGTTTCGGTGAAGACCATGGAGCATGCCCTGAGGATCACCGCGGCACCGGTGATTTTTTCCCATTCCTCCGCCCGGGCGATCGCAGACCACCCCCGCAACGTTCCCGACGAGGTGCTGAGAAAAATACCCGCCAATGGGGGGGTGGTCATGGTCAATTTCTATTCCGGGTTCGTGGTGCCGGAGGCGGCCGATATCGCCAAACAGGAAATGGCCTTGCGGCGGAAGCTCGAGCAGGAATTCCCGGACGACAGGAAAAGGGTCCAGAAGGAACTGAAGGAATTCGAACTGAAGCACCCCTCGCCTCGTGGCACCATCCATGATGTCCTAGACCACATCCACCACATCGCCCAGACGGCCGGGGTCGACCACGTAGGAATCGGTTCGGACTTTGATGGGGTCCCGGCGCTCCCCACGCAACTCGAAGATGTGGCCGCCTTTCCGAGGATCACCCAAGGGCTGCTCGATCGCGGCTATTCGCACCAGGACATCAAGAAGATCCTCGGCGAGAACCTGATCCGGGTCATGCAGGGGGCAGAGGATGCGGCCCGGCGACTGTAAGAGGAACATGGCGACCCTGAGCAGTGATTCCCCCCGTCCGTCATCCCCCCCTCTGTCATCCTGAGGGAGCCGCAGGCGAACGAGGGACCTGCCAATCGCCACCGACCTGCCCGGGGCCTCAGTAACTGGCAGGTCCTTCACTTCGTTCAGGATGACATGCTGCACTGTTCCCCCAGCGGTTGGTTGCACCAGCCGTTGGTTGCACCGGCGGTTCGGACACCCTCTGCCATCCCCCGCTTGTCATCCTGAGGGAGCCGCAGGCGACCGAGGGACCTGCCAATCGCCACCGACATGCCCGGGGCCTCAGTAACTGGCAGGTCCTTCACTCCGCTCCGAACGACACACCGCGTCCTTGAGCCGCTGGAGTGCCGTTTCCAGCAGTGCGCGAGGGCAGGCGAAGTTCATCCGTAGAAAGCCCGGAGCGCCAAAGTCGCGGCCATCGGAAAAACCCAGACCATGCTGTTCAAAATAATCCGACGGCCGCTCCAATCCCAGCTTTCGTACGTCCAGCCATGCCAGATAGCTGGCTTGCAGAGGGGTCATCGAGATCTCGGCAATTTCACTGGTGACAAATCGCGAGATCGCGTGATAGTTGCCCCGCAGATAGGCCAATAGCTCCTGCCGCCACGGCTCCCCCTCACGATAGGCGGCCTCCGTGGCGACAAAGCCCAAAGGACTGATCTCGGGGATCCGCTTGCCACCTGAGCGGATGAACCGCCGCCTCAGCGAGGCATCCGGGATCACTGCCAAGGCACAGGCCAGTCCGGCGATGTTGTACGTCTTGCTGGCCGCCATGAGGGTAATCGTTCCTGCACAGAGCTCCTGGGGCAGGGCCAGCACGGGGACGTGCCGCGCCGCTTCATCCAGGATCAGGTCGCAATGGATCTCGTCGGAACAGAGCAGCAGATCATGCCGCGCGCAGAATTTCGCGACGGCCTCCACCTCGGCCCGCGAATAGACCCTTCCCACGGGATTGTGCGGATTACAGAACAGGAAGACCCGGGTCGTTCTCGTGACAGCCGCCTCCAGGGCGTTCATGTCCATCTGATACTGACCCTCCGCATTCGTGACGAGCGGCACGGTCTGACACTGCCGTTCGGAATCTCGGTGCACGTGCAGGAAGGGAGGATAGACGGGAGTACAGGTCAGGACCTGGTCGCCGGGATTCCCGGCTGCTCCGCACGCCATGCTGAGCGCTGGAACGCACCCGGGCAGCCACACGATCCAATCGGGATCGACCGTCACGCCATGCGCCCGCTGAAAATAGGCTACGACGGCCTCGTTGAGGCTCGGGTTTGGGCGGGTGTAACCAAAGACCTCATGCGCGATTCGCCGCCGCAGGGCTTCGATCACTGCGGGTGGCGAACGGAAATCCATGTCCGCCACCCAAAGTGGAATGATGTCCCGATCGGCATAGCGGTCCCATTTGAGGCTAAACGTATGCCTCCGATCGATGTTCTCGTCAAACGGGGAATGGGGCATATCCATGACCACGCTTCCAATCAGGTCCCTTTCTGGCGGGCAGCGGCCGGCTGCGAGGCTGCCAGGTTCGCGAGACGTTCCACCAGTGGAGCCCCCTGAGTGTCGGTCCCGCACAGATTCACCTGCATCCCCAGGGCCATGGCCATGGCGGCCTTGGCCGCCAGGCCCCGGTCGGCCATTTCCGCATTCGGGGCATACACGACCTGGATATGGTTGGCCTGGTGCTTGGCCATCATCTGATCCCGGGAAACACCATACGTCACGGCATGCATGATCGGCCACTGCGGCGTAGTGGACTCCCATCGCCGACGAGTCTCTTCCGGTGGCAGGTTGATCGCCTTGCAGCGGCCCAGGTCGAGGTGGAGCCGGTTCTCGGACACATAGACGCGGCTCCAGACACATTCGCCCGCCCGGCTGATCCCCTTGATGGTTGATCCACCCAACCGAAAGTACATGGGAGGCTGCCGCTCACCCACGGCATCCTTCCAGCCCCGGGCAAAGTGCGTCGGTGGAACGCTGCCGGAAATCTCCAAGACCCAAACGTATTCGTCCGTGGTACCGCTCTGGTCCCAATCTCCCCACCGGAGGTCGTGCAAGGTGTTGTCGGGCTGCATTCCCATGGCACGCCAGACGCGATGCGTTATCAAGCCGTCCAGCCCGGCACACTCATCCACTTCATTGAAATGCGTGATAGGCTCACCCTCGCGGATGACGCTGCCGTCCGCGCGAAGGACGGGTGGCCGCAGCGAGCAGTTCAGTGTCCCCTCGACCAGGTCCGAGGCCGGCGTCAAGTCCTTCAGCCCCTGCTGATACTGGATACCGATCGCGTCACAACCAAACGTATCGGCCAACTGCACCGCGGCAACGTACATCTTGCATTGCAGCAGGATCTGCGCGTCCGTAAGGTCCGACGCCTCGTCGGGCCCGGTGTGAAATACCATACCCTGATCGTCATACCAGCGTCGTACCTGCCGCGCCTGGTCGTCGTGCACCTGGTTCATGGCAAAGAACAAGGCCGATTGCGACAATCGTTCTTTGAAGACCCCCAGCGGGTGCATGAGGTGATCGGGAACGATCGCGTTGAACATCCCCATGCACCCTTCGTCGAACACGCCCAGGATCGCGTGCCGATTCCGCAGCTCGGCCGCCAGGGCTTCTCCCAGGACGCGTTCGGCCGCTGGCAGCCGATTCCTTTCCAAGGGATGGACATGGTTCAGGTCATGCTCAATCTTGCCGTGGGTGCACCATTGCTCCAGTTTCTGGCGAAATGCCTCGTGCCGGAAATCCTCGCCCCAGAGGAAACTCGTGGGGATCCCCGCTTTGGTGAGCGAACCACGCAGATTCAATGCCCCGACCAGGCCCGGCCACTGGCCAGACCAATTCGCGAGGATCAGGATGGGAGACCGATGCCTTAACAGACCCGGCAGGACATGGTGGCTATACTGCCAGACGGCTTCCGCCACGACGAGCGGCACGTCGGGCGACACCTGCTCGAAAACCTCGCGGCCGTGCGCCTGACTGCTGATGAAACCGTGCCGGCCACTGGGAGTCTCACGTTCGGAATGGGCCCGCCGTAGCGTCCAATCGAGATCGGCGAAGGCCCGTACCGCCTCGGCCTCCAAGGCCTTCTGTGCCGGCCAGCACGTGACATTGGCGGCCTCGCGGAGGTCGCCGCTGGCGACCAACTGTGCGGTGCGCGGTCCAAAGGCAGGCACGACGGGCGATGCCGGCACGCGGTAGACTTGTGCCATGGTAGTGACTCCCAAAGGCGGCCAAAGCTAACGCGTGGGTGGCTTCCTAAGGGCTACGCCCACCAGGATGAATCCCATCACGCCATAAAAGATCAGCGAATAGAGATTCAGGTCCATCTGCTGGCCAATCGATGCTTGCAGCCGTTCGCCAAACCGCTGCAGAGCCGTCAGGATGTCCGCACTTTGCTCCGTCCCCGTGGCGGCATCCGTGACCGTCCAGGGAATGGCCTTCAGGATGGCGCTGAACACCCCCGTCAGTGTGCCACCCGCCACCAGTCCCGTGGCGAACAGCATCCCGCTGGAAACCTCGCTTTCCTCCTTCTCTCCACGAACCCAGTCACACAACGCGCGGAGCATACCTCCCACGAAAATAGGAAAAGTCGTACTGATGGGGAGGTAGACACCCACGGCCCAGGCCAGTGGCGAAACGCCACAAAGATAGACGGTGACACTCAAACCTGCCCCGATCAGCAGGTAGCTCCAGTCCAGGTTCTGCGACATGACTCCCTTGATGATGGTGGCCATCAACGTGGCTTGCGGAGCCGGGAACTTGGCGCCCCCGATCCCTCCCTGATCGAGATACGCCGTGTGCAGGAACTTCAGGGTCAGACCAATCACGACCGTGGAGACGAGGACGCCGATCACCAGGCCGATCTGCTGGCGGATAGGGGTCGCGCCGACGAGGAATCCCGTTTTCAGGTCCTGGCTCGTGGCACCGGCATTGGCCGCGGCAATACACACGATGGCCCCCACCGAGAGCGCCACCGGCTGATTCGCATCTCCTCCCATTCCCATGGCCATGAAGACGACGCAGGTTCCGAGGAGTGTGGCAATCGTCATGGCCGAAATGGGACTGCTGGACGAGCCAATGATACCCACGATCCGCGAGGCGACCGTGACGAACAGGAAGCCGAAGGCCAGCATCAAGACCGCCATCAAGAGCTTGCTGGCGGGGTTGCCGGGCAGGATCGGCAAGGCCGCCAGGATCCCGGCCAGGGCAAGCGCCCCAACGGCCACGACGCCGGTCGACAGGTCGCGTTCCGTCCTCAGCGTCCCGGCAGCTCCGGAACCCGAGCGGAGTGACGCCACGGAACCCTTCAGCGAATTCAGGATCGTGGGGAGCGAGCGGATCAGTGTAATGATCCCGGCCATCGTCACCGCGCCGGCCCCGATCAGTCGAACATAGGCACGATAGTACATCTCGGGGTCATTCGTCTCGACCCAGCCGGCGATCGCCGCTTCCGGAAACCCCAGCGTCTTCAGTTGGCTGGCCACGCGGTCCATGTCCAGGTTCAAAACGGTCAACAGGGGAATCAAGACGATCCAGGCAATCACGCTGCCCGACACCATGATCCCGCCGACCTTGGGGCCCAGGATATAGCCCACCCCCAGGTATTCGGGAGAGATCTCCGACGAGACGGTGGCATTGGGCAGCTTGGCGGTACTCGCCGAACGAAAGGTAACGGCCTCTTTCCAAAGTCCGAAGATGGAATTGAGCGCTTTGTAGATCACGGACAGGAACACACCGCCGAAGACCAGACCTGCCATCCGGCCCCCCTTTTCACCCGCGATCAGCACGTCGGCGCAGGCCGTCCCTTCGGGATACGGGAGCGTGGCATGCTCGGCCACGATCAGCGAGCGGCGGAGGGGGACCATGAAGAGGACACCCAAGATACCCCCTGCCGCGGAGAGCATCATGATCTGCAGATAATTGAAGTACTCTTTGCTGTTCGAGGAATCGGACAAGAACAGGAGTGCCGGCACCGTAAAGGCCACACCCGCGGCGACCGACTCACCGGCCGACCCGATGGTCTGCACCATGTTGTTTTCCAGGATGGTGGCGCGTCCGAAGAGCCGCAACACCGATATGGACAGAACCGCGATGGGAATGGAGGCGGAGACCGTCAGGCCGGCCTTGAGGGCAAGATAGACCGTGGAGGCCCCAAAGATGATCCCGAACAGGGATCCAAAGATAATGGCCTTCGGGGTAAACTCCGCAATCTCTTGATTCGCCGCAACATACGGCTTGAATTCCTGCCGCCCTGCCGCCGTCCCGGATTGACTTTTGGTTTCGTGCGCCAAGTGGACGACCTTGTTGCGCGGGTGGGAATCAGGCGGTCAGCGCCTTCTGATCACTGGCCGAAAGCTTGAACGGCTTGCGCTTGACGGCCTTCCGTACCGCTCCGCTGCGGAGACATTGGGTACAGACACGCACCGTTCGGGTCTGACCCGTGGCCGTTGAGATCTGGACGCTCTGCAGATTGGGACGAAACTTGCGGGGCGTGATGCCCGTCACCTTGGTCCCTACGCCACCCAGGTATTTGGCCTTGCCGCGGGTTTCAATGGCATTGCCCGTTTGGGTTGACTTACCACAGATTTCGCATTTTCGTGCCATGGCATTTCCGCTCAGCTCGGCCAAGGATTAAAGCCCCGAATTGTAGCCGAACGCTTGCGCAGTGACAAGCCGCACGAACGTGTCCGTGGCTGGCCGGATCCCAGGCGGTCCCCCACCCAATCCCGCTCGTTCGCCTGCTGGGAACACGAAACATGAAAAAGGGCCCCAGCAACTTGCGTTGCTGGGACCCTTTCATGGAACCAGGCATTCCTTTCGAACCGCTGTCACGTGGACCGTGACGGCTACTACTTGCTGCGGCGGCGCAGGAGCAGCAGCAGTCCCAGGCCAAGCGTCGCCAGGGACGCCGGCTCCGGTACGCAGTTCGGCTGCAGGGTGGCACTCGTCTCGAACGTATCGACGCCGATGTAATTCGAGTTCGCACCGGTCGGACCCGCGTCCGGCACCGTATACCGCAATGCAAAACGTCCGCACGTGGGACCGGGCAGGTTGGCAAGGGTTGCGGTAAAGCTCGTCCAAACGTCCGGATAGGCGTTCGTGAGGTTGGGGTTCACGGACACCAGCAGCGTCGTGAAATCCCCCACGGAGACGGCCGAATTCCCGACATTCGTACTGGTTCCGGCGGTGCTCATCCGCAACTCGAGACGATCCGGAAACGGGTTGCCCGTAACGGTCCGCGTGTAAAACGACACGACGTCACCGTTATTGAGCAGAAGCTCGGGTGTCATCATGAACGTGTTAATCGTCCCGGTGCCGGCGGTGTTATTGAAGTTCATCCCGGCATACGACGTAGGCGGACCCGCCTGCGAGGGAAACACGGTGTCATTGCCCTGGAAGATACCGGTTGACCCGATGGGCGCGCTGCGGAGCGCACCCTGCCATCCGCTGGGGGTCACCTGCCCGTTCAGATTGGGGTTTGCCAGAGCATTGACCGTATCGAAATTCTCAGAATAGGCAGCCAGTGAAAACTGGCAGGCGCATAGCGCCAGCGCAATTCCTAACAGACCGACACATTTCTTCATCACTAGTTCTCCTCCCAATTCACAGTGGACAGACAGGGTTCAAGACACACACGTTTTGTCTTGGTGAAGCGCAACAAAAAAACCTCACCTGGAAAGCGATCTCACGCGATCTCGCACTCCAGGAGAGGTTCCCAAGAGCAAACCAACGGTCGTACGTCCCGGCATTAGCGGCAACTCCTCACCCGAACCAAATCAGCCAACGGACGCCGTCAGCGTACCGGTTCACCCGGCTCAGTATAAACGAGGTACCCGCGGCGTCAATCCGCGCCGTGACAAATTCCCGGAAATTCGGCCTACTGGCGGTCCGCGCCAGGGCAAACGGCACGGGACGAAGGTTGCCCCCACGATGGCCTGGGATTCCCGACTATGGAATTGTTTCCGAAGATTGCTGGCTGGACGAAGGAGCGCAATGATCGATGGTGCATTCCATGACCCACGACTCGCTGCCGGCGCCGGCCGGTTACCACCTGCAGGTCCTTTCCATCGATGTGACCCAGCCCAGGGGCGAGGTTCGGCCCATTGACCCCAGGCGGCTGCGTCAATTCCTGGGTGGAAGCGGCCTGGGGACCTATTTATTGTTGATGGATTCGGCGGCCGAGGAGGACCCACTATCCCCGGCCTCGCCCGTGGTCTTCGCCTTCAGTCCACTGGTGAGCAGTCCGCTGACGACTTCCGCGAAGTTTGCCGTGGTGTGCCGCAGCCCCCTGACGGGACGGCTGAACGACGCGCTGGCCAGCAGCCGCTTTGCCCTGGCGGGAAAGCGCTGCGGCTGTGACGCGATCGTGATACGGGGGCAGGCAGCGGTCCCTTCCGTATTGCTGATCGACGACGGATGCGTGCGGCTCGAACCGGCCACTGGGATCTGGGGCCTGGAGGTCCCGGCTGCGGAGAATGTGCTCCGCGATCGATTTGGCAGCTCCTTTGCTTATGCCGTGATCGGACCTGCGGGAGAGCACCTGGTCCGATATGCCACGATTTCGCACGATGGTCGCCATGCCGGCCGCGGCGGTTCGGGCGCGGTGCTGGGATCGAAGCGGATCAAGGCCATCGGCGTCCGAGGCACCCAACACGTGGCCTGGTCGGATCCGGATGGTCTGAATGCGTATGCCAAGGAGTTGTCACACGCCTCGTTTGGCCCTGCCACGGCCAAGTATCGCGAGCTTGGCACGGCATCCAACCTGCTGCTCTTCAATCGGCTGAACGCCCTGCCCACCCGAAACTTCCAGCAGGGTCATTTCGAGAGTGCCGCGGCGATCGCGCCGGAGGCGCTGGGGGTGGCTCGCGAGCGGACGCGCCATGCGTGTGCCGCCTGCACGATCGGATGCGAACATCTGTACGGGATCCGCGGGGATCCATCCGGGACTGGGGGGACGCAAGACCGCGTGCGACTGGAGTACGAGTCGCTGTTCGCCCTGGGACCGCTGTGTGCCGTGTCCGATCCGGAATTGGTGCTGCGGGCGGTCCGGCGCTGCGATGCGCTGGGTCTGGATACGATCAGCGCGGGCGGCACGCTGGCATTTGCCATGGAATGCTGCGAACGCGGATTCCTGCCCGACGCAGAGCTGCGGTTCGGTCAGGGGACGCGGCTGATCGACATGCTGGATGCCATCGCCTTCCGGCGCGGGCTGGGAGATGCGTTGGCCGAGGGGAGTCGCCGACTCGCTCAGTCGCTTGGGCAGGGGACCTTGGACTTCGCGCCCCAGGTTAAGGGGCTGGAAATCCCTGGATATGAGCCCCGGGCGCTGCACGCCATGGCCTTGGGCTTTGCCGTGGGAACGCGCGGCGCGGACCACAATCGCAGCAGCGCCTACGAAGCAGATTTTTCCGATCGCGTCGATCGACGCCAGGGATCGGACCGCTCCGCCCGACTGGCGGTCGAATCGGAGGATCGGGCCGCCCTGCTCGATTCCATGATCCTCTGCAAATTCCTCCGCGGCACCTTGCCGAACCTCTTCGCCGACGCGGCGGACATGTTGAAACTCGTGACCGGCTGGTCCGTTACGGCGGACGAATTGCAAGTCACGGCCCGGCGCATCGTGGCCGCCAAGAAGCTCTTCAATCTTCGTGCGGGGTGGACGCCGGAGGAGGACACACTCCCTTCCCGCATGCTGGAATCGCCGCTGCCCGAGGATCCCTCCGCTCGCCTGGACCGCCAGCGCCTGAACGCCATGATCGAGGTCTATCACGCGGAACGCGGCTGGACGCGCGACGGATACCTGCCCGACGAGCTGCTCCAGTCGCTCGATCTGGTCGACCTGGCGCGACCCGTCGTGTAGCATGGACGCGAGATATGCTGCACGCGTTCACGGTCATAGGGCCTGTCGCCGAGAACGGTAACGAATGGTGTGATACATGCCCGAAACCTTTATCCTCATTCCAGGACGGACGAGTCGCCAGGGCTGCGGCATCAGTGAAGGCAAGTTTCAGGAAGCGTATCAATCCGAAACACGGACCCTGCAAATGTGTCAGGTCGATATGGACCGGCTGCGAATCCAGGCCGGAGACGAAGTGCTGCTACGCAGTGCCTTTGGACAGGTCGAAGTCACCGTGCGACCCGCTCCCCCTGATGAACTACCGCCAGGAATACTCTTTATTGCTTACGGCGACGTTTCCAGCCGGCTCATGGGAGGGGAAACGCATGGCTCGGGGATGCCGACCAGCAAGGGACTGGACGTGACCGTGGCAACCGTTCGTGAGAGGGACCTGTCGTGACACCCGGCGGCTCCACACCGGAACTTCGCATCGTGGAAGATGCCACTTGCACGTTTTGCGGCTGCGTCTGCGACGATATCAACTTGCACGTCCGCGGTGAACAGATTGAAAAGGCCGAACGGGCCTGCGTCCTGGGGAAGTCCTGGTTCTTGAATCACGATCGGGACGAGCGCCCCGACTGCCTGATCGAGGGACGGCCTGCGTCCGTTTCGGACGGGATCGAGAGGGCAGCCCGGATCCTGGCGGAGGCCCGCTACCCCCTCGTCTATGGACTCAGCGATACCACGTCCGAATCTCAGCGCGTTGCGGTCAGTATCGCCGATTGGATCGGAGGACTCGTCGATACCACCACCAGTGTCTGCCATGGCCCTTCGGGCATGGCCTTTCAAGGAGTGGGTGAAGTAACGGCCTCGCTCGGCGAAATCCGCAATCGGGGCGATCTGATTGTCTTCTGGGGATCCAACCCGGCGGAGAGTCATCCGCGTCACTTCACCAAGTACAGTTTGATGCCCAAGGGGTTGTTCGTTCCCAACGGCCGGTCCGACCGAACCTGCGTGATCGTCGATGTGCGCCGGACCAAGAGTGCCAAGGCGGCTGACCTGTTTTTCCAGATCAAGCCTCGCAAGGACTTTGAGGCCCTGTGGATCTTACGGGCGCTGGTCCAAGGTATCGCCGTGGATGAATCGCTGGCAGAGCGCGAGACCGGTGTGCCCTTGGCTCGCTGGCAAGACCTGGCCGATCGCATGAAGGCCGCCCGTTTTGGCGTGATCTTCTTTGGCATGGGGCTGACCATGACACGCGGGAAACACGCAAACAGCGAGGCGGTCCTGGCGCTGACGCGGGACTTGAACCAGTTCACCCGCTTCGTGTGCAAGCCCAACCGTGGGCATGGAAACGTCACCGGAGCGGACAACGTGGTCGCCTGGCGGACCGGATACCCGTTCGGCGTGAATCTGGCCCGCGGCTTTCCCCGCTTCAATCCGGGCGAATACACGGCCGCGGACGTTCTGGCCCGCCGCGAGGCCGATGCGGCCATGATCGTGGCCAGTGATCCTCTGGCCAACTTCAGCCAACCTGCCCGGGAACACCTGCGGTCGATACCTTACGTGGTGCTCGATCCCAAGGAGACGCCGACCACCCGTGCCGCAACCGTAGCCTTTACCGTGGCCACCTACGGCATCCACGTCGCGGGGACCGTCTATCGCATGGACGACGTGCCCATTCCGCTGCGGCCCGCCTACGCATCATCACATCCCAGCGACTACGACATCCTCAAGGGAATTGAGAGCCGCGTCCGACAACTCGCCAGTCAACGCGCCTGACCGGATCACCTTACCAGAATCCGGTTGACCAGTCGCACGCCCCGCGTGACCGCGCGGACAATCTCCTGGGCCTGCTGCTTCTGATAGAACGAAGCAACCTGGCCCGAGATTTGAATTCGATCCTGGTACTCTTCGACCTGTACCTTGCGAATCGAAAACACGTGGCTGTTCTGCAGGGCGTCCCGAGCGCGCTCGAATGCGTCGTGGACCGCACTTACCGTCCCTACCGATCTCATGGCGACCTACGTCCTACTGGGTCGATGAACCACCCGCCGCCATCCTACGCCCCATTCGATGAATCGACAAGCGGAAGCTAGCACCGGCACACTCAGTCCCCGGCCTGGGCGACCAGGACAAAGTTGTCGAAGTTCCCGTGATCATCGAAGGTCCCCAACCCCACGCGGCCGCGACCAAAGGTCGTGTCGCGGGCCGTCATTACCGGATGCTCCAGATCGTCAAAATAAACCTCGATGACTCCGGTTCCCACATTCCGCTTGACTTGAACCGTATGCCAGCCTTCCTTCCAGGGGATTCCCGGTGTGCCTTGCTGCGTAATCTTGGTTCGCGGTCCGTCGTTCACAATAAAAATCTGGCAGGAATGGGGATCTGCCTCTGCTCCGAGATGCACGTAATAGAAATGGGACGGATCCTGGTAGCCAAAGAACACGCACAGGTCGCGGTGTGGCCCGGCCGACAAATGGGTATTCTGCATGCGAACCGTCAACTCAAAATCGGCCACTTCGTGTTGCTTCAGCAGGGCGATGCTGAAGGGACTGCGATGCGGTGGCTGATAGACACTTGGTCCGGTAACGCGCAACACGTGGTTCGGTCGACTGTCGGAATCGGGCTGGGGATCCTGCTGAACGGACCAGACCCCTTGCTGTGGATCGGGGTCGGTGGTCTCCCAGCGATCCAGGCCGTTTTCGAAATCGTCTTCCACCCGCAGCGTTTCGGCCTGGGCCAGGGTCGCCACGAGGATCGACGAGGCCATCAGGCTCGCAGCCAGGCGAACGTAGTTCTGCATGGGCCCATTCTGGCGTTTGACGACTTCGGCAGCAACGGCAAGTATCGCGGTTTCCGAAGGGCACCTGAGCTTGAGGCGCCCCCGCGGGCCCCTTATACTGCCCGGTTTTCCCGAAGGATCCGATGTCTACGACCTATCGACTGACCCATCTGAAGCAGCTGGAAGCCGAGAGCATCCACATCATCCGGGAGGTGGTGGCCGAGTTCGAGAAGCCGGTGATGCTGTACTCGATCGGCAAGGATTCGTCCGTGATGGTTCAGCTGGCCTTGAAGGCTTTCTATCCGGCCAAGCCACCCTTCCCCTTCTTGCACGTGGACACGACGTGGAAGTTTCGCGAGATGATCGAGTTTCGCGAGAACTATGCTCGAAAGGAACTCGGACTGGACGTACTCGTCTATACCAACCAGTCGGCGGCAGAGGCGGGCATCAATCCGTTCGACCACGGCAGCAAGAACTACACGCACATCATGAAGACCGAGGCCTTATTGCAGGCCCTGAATCGATACCAGTTCGACGCAGCCTTCGGCGGCGCTCGGCGCGATGAAGAGAAGTCGCGTGCCAAGGAGCGGGTCTTCTCCTTTCGGGATAAGAACCACCGCTGGGACCCGAAGAACCAGCGGCCGGAGCTGTGGAATCTCTACAATGCCCGCGTCCACAAGGGGGAGAGCATTCGCGTCTTTCCCCTTTCCAATTGGACCGAATTGGACGTCTGGCAATACATCCACCTGGAAGGCATTCCCATTGTGCCGCTCTATTTTGCCAAGCCCAGGCCCGTCGTGGATCGGGATGGCGTCTTGATCATGGTCGATGACGATCGCATGCGGCTGAATCCGGGGGAGAAACCACAGCAGCGGACCGTCCGATTTCGTACGCTGGGGTGTTATCCCTTGTCAGGGGCCGTGGAATCGGCCGCCACCACCCTGCCGGAGATCATTCAAGAGATGTTGCTGGCCACGACATCCGAACGGCAGGGGCGGGTGATCGACTACGATCAGGCCGGCTCCATGGAAGAGAAAAAGAAGGAAGGTTACTTCTAGGTGTCCCACCAATCCGAACTGATCGCCACGGACATCGATGCGTATCTCGAGCAGCATCAGCAGAAAGAGCTGCTGCGCTTCTTGACCTGTGGCAGTGTGGACGACGGCAAGAGCACCTTGATTGGTCGGCTCCTGCTCGATTCCAAAATGGTCTACGAAGATCAACTGGCGGCCATCCAGCGCGATTCCGCCACGCATGGAACCACGGGGGGAGAACTCGATCCCGCGCTGCTGACCGATGGCCTGAAGGCCGAACGCGAACAAGGGATTACGATCGACGTGGCCTATCGCTATTTTTCGACGGCGCGTCGCAAGTTCATCATCGCCGATACCCCGGGGCACGAACAATACACTCGGAACATGGCCACTGGCGCCTCGACCTGCGACCTGGCCATTATCTTGATCGACGCCCGGCACGGCGTTCTGACGCAGACCAAACGGCATAGCTTCATCACGTCACTGCTGGGGATCAAGCACGTCTTTGTCGCGGTCAACAAGATGGACCTGGTGGACTACGCGCAGGAGACCTACGATCGCATTCGCCAGGACTACATCGATTTCGCGGCCCGCATGCCGGTGGAGGACCTGCATTTCATTCCCATCTCGGCCCTCAAGGGGGATAACCTGGTATCCGTCAGTCAGCGGATGCCTTGGTACCAGGGAAGCACGCTGATGCACCTGCTGGAAACGGTGCATATTGGTTCCGACCGCAACCTGATCGACTTCCGATTCCCGGTGCAGCTGGTGAACCGGCCCCATCTGGATTTTCGCGGATTCTGCGGCACGATCGCCTCGGGTGTCGTTCGCGTCGGCGACGAGATCATGGCCGTACCATCCCGAAAAAAGAGTACCGTCAAGCGCATCGTGACGATGGACGGAGAGCTGAAGGAGGCGTTTGCCCCCATGTCGGTCACATTGACTCTGGCCGATGAGATCGATGTCAGCCGTGGCGACGTCCTGGTGCACTCGGGCAACCTTCCGCGAGTCGATGACCGGTTCGAGGCCATGCTGGTCTGGATGGACGAGGAACCACTGATTCCCGGGCAGCCTTACATGATCCGGCAGAGCAACAAGACCTCGGCCGGAATGGTCTCCACGATTCGCTATCAGATGGATGTGAATACGCTGCGCCGCCAGGAGGCTCCCACGCTGAAGCTGAACCAGATCGGACGCTGCTCCATCAAACTGACGCAGCCTTTCACCTTTGATGCCTACGCGAGAAATCGCGCCACCGGATCGTTCGTGGTCATTGATCGACTCAATTACCGCACGGTGGGCGCGGGCATGATCCTGGACCGCACCACCGAGGAACAGGGACGCGATCGCTGGGGCGATGAGCCTGCCAGCGACCATCTCCGCGCCACCCAAGGCAATGTCTCCGCGGATGAGCGGTCGCGTCGATTCGGCCAGAAACCGGTAACCATTCTGTTGACGGGCCTGACCGGCTCCGGCAAGACCACGCTCGCCTACGCCACCGAGCGAGCCCTGTTCTCGCAGGGGCGGGCCGTTTCGGTCGTGGATGGACAGAACCTGCGGATGGGAATCAGCCGAGACCTGGGTTTCATCACGGACGAACGGTCGGAAAACCTGCGGCGCGGGGCCGAAATCGCCCGGCTCATGAACGACGCCGGCCTGATCTGCCTCTGCAGCCTGCTGGCTCCCCGCGAGGAGACCCGCCAGCGGGCTCGCGACGTCGTAGGGACCGACCGGTTCTTGACGGTCTATCTCAAGGCGCCACTGGAGGTGTGCCGCAGCCGCGACCCCGATGGCCTCTACCAGGCGGCCGAAGCCGGGCAAATCGGCAGTTTTCCGGGAGTCTCCGAGGAATACGAGGCACCCCTTCAGGCGGACCTTGTCCTGGAAACCGATCGACTCGACGTGGCCGATTGCACCGCCCGGATCCTCATGCTGCTCCAGCAGCGTGGCTTCCTGGAATAAAGCCGCCATGCGGCGGCCTCCGCGATCGACATGCCCCTCACGAACACGTACTTCAACAACACCCAAGGAAACCGGACGCGAGCGCGTTCCGGCGGAATGGATCCGCCGTGGGGCGCTCGACCCATGCCACTCTCTTTGGTAGCGGAACGGCGCAAGCCGTCCGGTACGTTGATGAAGGAATACCGCAAAAAAACCGGGCGGCTTGCGCCGCTCCGCTACAAGCCCCCGGACATTTGCGAGAAAGCAAGTGCCGTGTGGCGCTCGCCCGCCGTCTTGGGGTCCACCCCCTGTGCAGGATAGGTGCTCGTATTCCAGCCCGAATCGTCTCCCGTCGCCGGGTCACTGGAGCCCCCGCTGGCATCTCCCGAGCCAAACGTGGCCGTCGTTCCGCCTTGCCGTGCCGCCGTACCAGAGCCGATGCTCGGAGTCGCCGCCCGAAACCTACCGGCACGATACGCGGTCCCTGGGGATAAATCAGGAAGGAGACCGGGAATTGGGCCATTTTTTCGCCGGCTCGGTCGACACCAACCGTTACCGGCCGGGCCACGGATTCAGCACCTGAAACCCGCTGAGCGCGTCTCGGAGCGGCAACACATCGTGCACGCGGAGGACTTGCACCTGGTGCGCTGCCAGGGCCAGGGCCAGGCCGATCATGGCAGCCGTGCGATCTCGCTGCTTATCACTCATGAGGTGGCCGAGCAGCGCTTTTCTCGAGTGCCCCACCAGGAGGGGACAACCCAGTTCGTGCAGTGCATCGATGTGGCGCAAGAGCGTCAGATTGTGTTCGTGTGTCTTTCCAAATCCGATTCCCGGGTCCAGGCAGATCCGCCCCCGCGCCACACCGCAGGCCAGCATGGCATCCCGGCGTGCTTCGAGAAAGGTCGTTACCTCGCGCACGACATCTTGGTAGTGAGGGCGATCCTGCATCGTCTGAGGTGTGCCTTGCATGTGCATCAGGCAGACACCTGCCCCGGAGTGGCTCACCACCTGGGCCATCCGCGGATCCGCGAGACCGGCGGTGATATCATTGACAATCTCGGCACCTTCATCGAGCGCCGCCTCGGCAACCTGCGCCTTCGATGTATCAATCGAGATGGGAATTGCCAGGCGTGCCGCCAGGGCCCGCACCACGGGGACCACCCGTCGCAGTTCTTCCGATTCGTGCACCGGGGTCGCTCCCGGACGCGTGCTCTCCCCCCCCACGTCGAGAATATCGGCACCGTCCTCGGCGAGCTGTATCCCCCGCTCCACCGCCGCCGCCGGCTCCCCGTAGCAGCCACCATCCGAAAAGCTGTCCGGCGTGACGTTCAGGATCCCCATGATCCGCGGACCGGAGGCCAGGTCCAGGGTTCGCGAACGGATTTGCCAGTGGCCAGCAGGTGTCATGTTGTGGCAGACAGTTCTTTGACCAGGTCTCCTACCACGGACTTGGCGTCACCAAAGAGCATGTACGTTCGATCGAGAGAATACAACTCATTATCGATTCCGGCGAAGCCCGGGCTCTTACTGCGTTTGATGGCAAATACCTGGCGAGCCTTATCGGCATCGATGATCGGCATCCCATAGATGGGCGCCGCTTTGTCGTGCCGGGCGGCCGGATTGACCACGTCATTGGCGCCGATCACCAGGGCCACGTCACATTGTGGCATGTCGAGATTGATCTCCTCCGGCTCCACCAGCCGCTCATACGGTATGTCGACTTCCGCCAGCAAGACGTTCATGTGGCCCGGCATCCGACCCGCCACGGGATGAATGGCGAACAGGACACGAATGCCCCGTTGCGTCAGCTGATCGTAGAGCTCTCGCACACGCAGCTGCGCCTGCGCCACGGCCATGCCATAACCAGGGATGATGACCACTTGGGACGCCTGTTCCAGGATCTGGGCGGCCCCTGCAATGGTCTCTTCTTTGTACTGCTGCTTGCCGCCGGTCGAGGCGGCTACCTGCACTTGTCCAAAGGCACCGAAGAGGACATTGGCGAAGGAGCGATTCATGGCCCGGCACATCAGGATGGAAAGGATCAATCCGCTCGAACCGTCCAGTGCCCCGGCCGTGATCAGTAATTTGTTATCGAGCACAAACCCCATGGCGACGGCGGAAAGGCCGGCGAACGAATTCAGGATCGAGATCACGGTGGGCATGTCGGCGCCGCCAATGGGAATGATCAAGAGCACGCCGAATGCCAGGGAGATAACCACCATGACCAGAAAGGCAGCGCTCGACCAGGCCGCCATGGGATGAAACACCAGCAGCATTCCCAGAACGGCTGCCAGGCTCAAGAGACCCAGATTGCTGACGTTCTGGTAGCGATAGGTCACGGGGCGCTGGGGAATCCAGCGGACCTCCTGGAGCTTGCCCGCTGCCATCAGGCTGCCGGTCAATGTCAAGCAGCCGAGAATCGTCTCGGCCACCAGGGCCGACATGCGAAACGTCGTCAGATTCTCGGGTCCTTCGCCAAACCAAAGAAAATACTTGGCCATTCCCACCAGACCCGTCGCCATCCCACCGAAGGCATGCGACAAGGCAGTACGCTGAGGTACGGCCGTGAGTGGAACCAGCGACAGGGGAATTCCCACCACGAATCCTGCCAGGATGGCCAAGGCAATCCAGCCGTGATGCAAGATGCCAGGCTGCATCCACGTCGCGCCGATGGCCAGCGCCATGGCAGCCACGCCGGCAAAGACAGCGCGGCGGGCGGTGCGGGGCGAATTCATCCAGTGCAACGACAGGATGAACAGTGCCGTGGCCACCAGGTAATTCAGCTCGATTGCGAATTGGTTCAAGGCCGCGACTCCTCCCGCGGCCTTTGGAACATCCTCAGCATGCGGTCAGTGATCAAGAAACCGCTGACAATGTTCGTCATCGAAGCAAAAAGGGCGACCGCCCCCATCAAGCGGATCCCTACGGGATAGTCGCTGCCCGTCACCAGAATGGAACCCACGACGGCGATGGCGGAAATGGCGTTCGTGAGAGACATCAAGGGCGTGTGCAGGAACCGGGACACCCGGCTGATCACTCCCAGCCCGATGAACGATGCCAGCAGGAAGCAATACCACAGCGACCAGTACTCACTGGTGGAAAGGGACGCCGCGTCCGGTTGGATCAGGGGGGGCCCCGCCGTCAGTGGATCGTCCCACATCTGGGTCAACCGGATGTCCTCGGTGTCCGCGAGTACCCGCGGCAGGCAGGTGCTCGCCACGATCGCAATCCCCAGGAACCAGACGAAGTGACTTCGAAGGATGCGACGCGTCATGCGGGAACATCTCCTGGTCGCATCGGGCAACTCCTTCTTATTGCACCAGCCGAGCCTGAAAGTCCCGAGCGCAAGCCCGCACGATCGAAGCACAACAGGCATCGACTTCGTCGCTGGTAAGCGTCCTTTGGGATCCGCGAAACCTGAGAGACAACAGGACCCGCTTGCGATCCGGTCCGTCGCGCTGGGGATCGCGGTACGTCTCTTGATAGGCGATCCGTTCCAGCAGCGAATCGGCTTCGGAAGTGATCAACCGGGCCAGGTCGGACCAGGCGGTCGGTTCCGGCACGATGAGGTTCAGGTCGCGATCGATGGCCGGCAGATGACTGACGGCGGTGTGCTGGGGCACGAAGGTGACGGTCTGCGTGAGGACCTCCAGGCGAAGTTCTGCGACGGTGGTGGCTCCTTGCACGTCGAACCGCTTGCGGCCTGCGGAATCGAGTTCCCCCAGGTAGCCGCACAGCCGATCGTCCAGCTGCAGTTCCACGCACCGCGTCGGCTCGAGCAGCTGCCGCGACGCACGCCTCACGCACCATTGCGCACCAGGCCGGAGCTGGTCCAACACCGTCTCGAGGATCCCTTTCAGTTCGAGAAACGATCGCTGACTGCACATCCCGAGCATCCACGGTTCGTCCGGCAATCGGTCGGGGCGTGGCAGGTAGACCTTGGCCGTTTCGAATAATTCGATCCCCTCGTTGCCGGCATTCTCATTGTCACGACGTGCGGACAGCAGGCTGGGAATCAGGCTTTGGCGGAGCGCGTCGGCGCCGCGCAGCAAGGGGGCCAGGGTGTGCATCGCTGCCGAGGTCGACCATGGCTGGAAGGATTCAGTCCACTCGCGCGGCACGACACTGGCCGTCACGGTTTCGAGCATGCCCGCCGCCGTGACGACTCTGCGGATCCGCGATAGCGCTCGATCCTGGTCGGTTCGCTGCGAGGCGAACTGCGGAACAGGCACGTTGTCGGGGACGGCATCGTAGCCATGGATGCGCGCGACCTCTTCAATCGTGTCAATCTCACGCGTCACGTCGGCTCGCCAGCTGGGCGGCACAAAGGTCAAGGTATCTGCCGCCATGTCCGGTTGCCGTCGATTGGCAGAACCGGCAGGTTGATTCACGATTTCGGTGAACCCCAGCGCGATCAGCGTACCGCGGACCTCTTCCCGATCGATTTCGATCCCCAGCACCCGGGGAATCTGCGAAAGGCGCAAACGGATGGGCTGGATCAGGCGTCGCTCTCCCCGGCAGACATCCAAGACTCCGTCGGCCAGCTCCCCACCCGCTAGTTCCAGAATCAGTTCACAACAGCGCCGGCTGGCCCAATCGATGCCGTCCACGTCGATTCCGCGTTCAAATCGATAGGAGGAGGGGCTGTGCAGATTCAGCGTCCTTGCCGTGGTCCGCACGGACAGCGGCGAAAAGGAGGCCGCCTCAACCAGGATTTCGGTCGTGCCGGGAGCCACTTCCGAGGTGGCCCCTCCCATGACTCCCCCGAGCGCCACGCTCCGGTCCCGGTCCGCAATCACACACATGCCAGGCTCCAGGCGGTAGGTGCGATGATCGATCGCCAGGAACTCCTCTCCAGCAACCGCCTGGCGGACCACGATCTCGCGGCCAGCCAATTGTCCGAAGTCGAAGGTGTGCAGAGGCTGCCCACACTCCCACATCACGTAGTTGGAGATATCCACCACGTTGTTCACCGGCTGAATCCCGACGGTTTGCAGGCGGTTGGCGAGCCAGGACGGGCTGGCCGCAATCTTCACTCCCCGAATCACGCGGGCCATGTAGCGGGAGCACAGCTCCGGGCAATCGATGCGCACTTTGGCCAGGGACTTCACGGCCGGACCCGACGACGGCGGACGGGCTTCCGGCCGCTTCATGGGGATCCGCCACAGGACGGCGACTTCCCGCGCAATTCCCAGGTGGCCCAGGCAATCGGGCCGGTTGCTCGTGACCTCCAAATCGATCGCCAGGTCATCCCCGTGCGGGGTCGTGCTTTCGTGGTTGAGGCCCGACATGGCCAGCCGGTGAACGACCTCGTCCGCCGACGCGGTCAGGTCAAGGTAGTCCTTCAGCCAATTCCACGAGATGATCATGTCTGCACAAACTGTCGCAGGAAGCGGACGTCATTGCGAAACAAGTCCCGAATGTCCCGAATCCCATGTCGCCGCATGCACAAACGTTCCACCCCCAGCCCAAAGGCAAATCCGGTCACCACTTCGGGGTCGTAGCCGACCGACTGCAAGACGAACGGGTCGACCATCCCAGCCCCTCCGAATTCGACCCAGCCGTCATTCCATTCGAAGTCGGCTTCGACGCTCGGTTCGGTAAAAGGGAAGAACGAGGGCCGAAAACGGATCCGCACCGCGCTTCCCAGGTAACTGCTGGCAAACAGATGGAGCACACTCTTGAGATGTGCCATGGTCACCCCGCGGTCGACGTACAGTCCTTCCATCTGGTGGAACATGGGATAGTGCGTGGCATCCACGTCATCGGGGCGATAGACGCGCCCCAGGGAGATGATGCGAATGGGTGGCTGAGTCCGCTCCATTACGCGAATCTGCACCGTACTGGTCTGACTGCGAAGCATCAGGGACCTCGGAACGGTCCCAACAGGCGAAGCCCCCCTCACCCCACGCGGTGCCGGAATATCCACCACAGATTCCGGAGGTCCGCCCCCTTTCCGCCTCGCTTCGTGGGGGAGAGGGTCGAGGTGAGGGGGCGGTTGGCCGTCAGCCGCAACGTCGCGGGTACCGATCGCGGCGGTTGACAGAAAGAAGTTGTCGAGCGGGTCTCGGGCCGGATGCTCGGGCGCGATGTTCAGCGCTTCGAAATTGTGCCATTCGTCTTCGATCTCGGGACCGTCGACCACGGAAAAGCCGAGTCGGCCCATGATGTCCTTGAGCTCGTCGATGGTCTGAGTGATCGGGTGCAGGTTCCCTAAGACCAGACGGGGACCTGGCAGGGTGACATCCAGGTCATCCGCACGTTCGGGGCGGGTAACCTGCGCGATACGGAGCTCGGCTGCCTGATAGGCGGCCTGAACTTGCTCTTTGGCGGCGTTGAACTTCAGTCCGGCCTCGCGTCGCTGGTCGGGCGCGACCTCTCCCAGCCCCTTTTGCAGCGACTTGACCTGCCCCTGCCGCGCGCCGAGAAACTCGACCCGCGCCGCATCCAGTTGTGCAGCCGAGCCTGCCGATTCGAAGGCCCGGGTGGCTGCCGTGGAAAAGGCGTCCAACGCAACGAGAAAGTTCGCCAGGGACATGGGCCGTCTCACCCGCTCTACGGCCGGTAGTCACCACACTACGCCGCCAACGACTGCTTGACCTCGGCGACCACGTTGTCGAAACCCCCTGGATCGTGCACGGCGATCTCTGCCAGCATCTTTCGGTTCAGCTCGATTCCGGCCCGCTTCAAGCCGTGAATGAATTCGCTGTAGCTCAGGCCGCGGGATCGTACGGCGGCCGTGATCCGCGTAATCCAGAGGCGTCGGAAATCGCGCCGGCGACGACGGCGGTCGCGAAAGGCGAAGACCCCGGCTCGGACCAGGGTTTCCTTCACGGTCCGCAACAGGTGATTGCGTCCGCCGCGATACCCTTTGGCTCGCTGAAACAGGCGTCGTTTGGCCTTACCGCGAGCCGCCCCTTTTTTCGTTCTCATCGTCGCTGCTCCTGAATCCTGGCGGCATCCACACGTCCCAGACGACGGGCCACCACGCGAGGCTAATAGCTGTTCCCCTGCAAGGCCCGCTGAATCGATTTTTCCATACAGGTCGCTACCGTCTTGGTCCCGCGGAGATTGCGACGCCGCTTCTTGGAGAGGCGAAACGCCAAGTGGCTCGTGCCGGCCTGACGATGCTTTGCCTTCCCGGTGGCAGTCAGCCGGAATCGCTTCTTGGTTCCCTTGTGTGTCTTTTGTTTCGGCATGGCCGCGGTCCAGAGGGGGCTGAGCGGAAAACCCAGGATTTTATGCCAGAACGGCCCCAGGGCCAAGGGGAGTAATCCCGAACCGGTCGCGGGATTTTGGCAGCTTCTGGAATACCGCAGTCGCCGCCATGGGTCCCATTGCCAAGCCTATAGGGAGTTCGCCACCATTACCACCGTAGGAGGTCACGCGGATCGTTCGATCCCTTTTGGGGCGCCAGGCCATGTCGCAGGTCCTACCGGTCATCGATACGCGGCATGCGGACTGGCAGGAGCGTCTGGGGGAGATTCGGCGGCGACTGAGTCCCGGCGGCGATATTGTCAGCGACGCGGGCAAGGCCAAGACCCGCGAGGTCTTTGGCCAGCCCCTTTCCGCGGGCGAGGTCGTGGCGCGTATCTGTGAGGCGGTGCGGACGCGGGGCCGCGAGGCGGTCCTGGAGTTCACGCGGCACTTCGACGGCGTCGACCTGAATCCCCACCGAATCGCTGTCGGCCCAGATGAACTGCGGAACGCCCACGCTCATGCGCAGCCAGCCTTCCTGCAGGCCGTGCGACAGGTGCGAGATCGAATCCAGCAGTTCCAGCGGGCGCTGATGCCGAGTGACATATTGTTGTCACCCGGCGAGGGGGTCACCTTGGAGCAGCGGTTTCGCCCCTTGCGACGGGTGGGACTCTGCGTGCCCGGCGGGGCGGCCGCCTACCCTTCCACCGTCCTCATGACGGCGGTCCCCGCGCAGGTGGCAGGGGTCGAGGACCTGGTCGTTGTCGCGCCTCCCACGCGATTTGGCGCGAACCACCCCGATGTCCTGGCCACGTGCCACGAATTGGGGATCCGACAAGTCTACCGGCTGGGAGGCGCCCAGGCCGTGGCCGCTCTGGCCTATGGGATGGAAGGTCTCGCACCCGTCGATAAGATCGCAGGACCAGGTAACCTCTTCGTGGCACTGGCCAAGAAATATGTCTTCGGCGTCGTCGATATCGATGCCGTCGCAGGACCGAGCGAAGTGGCGATCGTGGCGGATGAATCGGCCTCGCCCGAAATGGTGGCGGCCGACCTGCTGGCGCAGGCCGAGCATGCCCCCGGCTCGAGCCTGCTCTTCACCTGCCACGACCCCCTGCTCGCCACCGTCCCTGCCGCGATCGAATCGCAGGCGGCTGCGCTGGTCCGGGGTGAGCTCGCGATGCGCAGCCTGGCCGAATTCGGCGCCCTGGTGCGGGTGCGCGACCTCGAGGAGGCCTGCGAACTGGTCAACCTCATGGCCCCAGAACACGTTCAGATCGTCTGCCGCCAACCACGAGCGATCGCCGACCAGATCCGCTGCGCTGGCGCGGTGTTTCTGGGCCCCTATGCCCCCGTGGCCGTGGGGGACTACGTGGCGGGACCGTCCCATGTGCTGCCCACCGGCGGCACCGCGCGCTGGGCCTCGGGGCTCTCTGCCACTACCTTCCTCCGCAGTTTCAGTGTGATGGAGTACACCCAGCAGGCCCTGGCCGACATCGCGCCGCACCTGCAGCTCCTGGCCGAACGAGAAGGACTCACCGGCCACGCCGAAAGCGTCCGCCGGCGGCTTGGCCCCCCTGCGCCCTAGCAGACCGTCAAGATATCCCAACCGGTCATGCTGGCCAGATTGGCAGGTCCTTCACTTCGCTGCGCTTGTCATCCTGAGGGAGCCGCAGGCGACCGAAGGACCTGCCAACCGGACATGACCTGCGTGCACGTGGCGGATTCACCCTCCTCGGTAAACCGCCACGCCCCGGCGATACTTACCCCTTTCAGCCCCGTCGCCCGCTGCTCACCGCGACTGGCAGGTCCTTCACTTCGCTGCGCTTCGTTCAGGATGACATGGCGACACATTGCCAGCCTGCGTGAGCCTTCTCGGGATCACTCCCCGGCCAATCGATAGCCAACTCCTTGTTCGGTGAGAATGAGCTTCGGTCGCGTGGGGCCCGATTCCAGCATCCACTGCCGACTGCTGAACCTGGGCTAGCAAAGCGTCCGGATGGGGTCGGTCATCACCCATCCGAGTCGGTCCATTCCCAGTAGGGATCGGATCCGGCGCCCAATGGAGTCGCAAACCGTGGGGTCGGGGTTCGCTCAGAATACCCTAATGTCGCTGGACCGTGTGTTGGTCGCCCGGTTCGCGGACCGCATCTTCGCTCATTTGCCGCGCGGCGGCGATTTCGCCGGAGGTCAGGACGCGGGGGGCTCGATTCGCAACATGGCGGATACAAGGATTTCGGCAATCAGCTGCACGAAGGTCATGCCGTGATGTCGGCAGAGGATGGGCAAGTCGGAATCGTCGGGGTGCAGGCCTGCCAGGGGGTTGGCCTCCAGGAACTGCGGCTCATCTCGATCATTTGAACGCAGGTCAATCCGTCCGGCGTCTCGTCCCCCGAGCGCACGCCAGGCCGCCAGTGCGAAGGTTTCCGCGCGGTGGACTTCTTCATCCTGATCGGCCCGAGGGAATCCGTAGGAGACGAGTTCGCGATACTGATCCTTATTGACGTAGGTGTAAGCGTGAGCCTCGGCCCGAGGGCCGAGCAGGATCTCCTGTGTCCCCACCACGCGGGCCTTTTGGCCCGTACCCAGGATACCCACGGTGAATTCCCGGCCTGGCAAATACGTCTCGAACAGCACGGGCTGGCGGTAGCGCGCCAGCAGTTCACGGCCGACGTGTGCGACCCCGGCTGGGTCCATAACTCGCGAGGCCGCCGTAATCCCCTTGCCCGTCCCCTCCGCGACCGGCTTGGCAAACAAAGGAAAGGGCAAGTTCACGCGATCGAGATCCGCGGCATTCTCGACCAGCTGGCTGGCCGGAGTGGGAATCCCCGCGGCCCGCACAATCGTCTTGGCCAGCTCCTTGTGCAGGCAGAGCGCGGCGACCAAGGGATCGGCAAACGTATAGGGGATGCCGTAGAGATCCAGAATGGCAGGGACCTGAGCCTCGCGCCCCGGGCCACGCAAGCCCTCGCAAATATTGAAGACGAGATCCCAACTTCGGCCCGCGGCCAGGCGCTCGACGAGCTGCCGTGCATGGCCAATGCGGCTGGTCTCGTGCCCCAGCTCACGCAGTGCCGCTTCGATGCCGTCAATCGTTTCCACACGATCGAATTCGGCCGTTTCGTCTGCGGAGTATCCCGCGGCCAGATACTCCGATTTCAGATCATAGGTCAGTCCAATCAGCATTGCGGGTCGGGGTAGCGGAAGATCTGCCCTTCAAAGTTGCGGACCAGCAAGTGGTCTCCGTCGCGTCCCACCACACTCTCGGGCTGCAGGGGTATTTTGCCACCGCCGCCAGGCGCGTCGATGACGAAGGTGGGGACCGCGTAGCCGGTCGTATGACCCCTCAGGCCCTGGATGATCTCGAGACCCTTGGAGACCGGCGTGCGGAAATGGGACGAACCACTGATAGGGTCACACTGGTACAGATAATAGGGACGAACTCGCATCCTCAGCAGTCGATGGTTCAGATCCCGGATGGTCTCCACACTGTCATTGACGCCCCGCAGCAAGACGGTCTGGCACCCTAAGGGGATGCCCGCGTCTGCCAGCCTGCCACAGGCCCGGCTGCTTTCGGGAGTGCACTCGTCAGGATGCAGGAAATGGATACTCATCCACAGGGGATGGTAACGGCGGAGGACCCGGCAGAGTCCTGGGGTGATGCGCTGCGGCAGGACGGCAGGCATCTTCGTGCCGATCCTCAGGAATTCAATGTGCGGAATCGCCCGTAGCCGGCGGAGGATCCAGTCCAGGCGGTCCTCGCTGAGCGAAAGGGGATCGCCCCCCGAGATCAAAACATCACGCACCTGCGTGGCCTGGCGCAAGTAGTCGAAGATCGCTTCCAGCCGCTTCTCATTCGGCACAATCTCCCCGTGCCCCACCACGCGCGATCGCGTGCAGTAGCGGCAATAGGTCGAGCAGAAGTCTAGCGCCAACAGGAGCACGCGATCCGGATACCGGTGTACCAACCCCGGGACGGGCGAGTGCCCCTCTTCCCCCAGGGGATCATCCGCTTCACCCGGCGTCCGAATGAACTCGTCGGTCGTGGGAATCACGGTTCGACGTAGCGCCTGGTTCGGATCGTGCGCGTCGAGCAAGCTCATGTAGTAAGGGGTAATGCCGACGGGAAGCATGGTCCCGCCACGCACCAGGGCGTCGCGTTCGTCGTCCGACAATCGCAAGACCCGTTCGATCTGTTCCAGGGTCCTCAGCCGATGTCGAGTTTGCCACCGCCAGTCGTTCCATTCCCGTTCCGAGACTTCGGGGAAAAAGGAGCGGCGAAAGCTACGGGTCCGCGGGGTCGATGTAGCGACACGGATGCGGCCTCTCGACAGGCAGGAAAGATCCAACCGGTGCGGCGACTCCGCCGGAGGTGGAAACCCCACGCGGGAAGGCCCGTCTGCCCGATGGGAAATCGGACGTCGGCCGGATCGGCCGGAGACCGCGTCGCTGCGAATTCGAGTTACTGTTGTGGAATTTCGGCCGGAACCAGGAGGCTCCGTTTCGTCCGAACCAGGCGTGGATTCACCGGAATCAACACGCTCCATGGTGCAACTCCATGCGGAGCATTCACGACGAAAGGCTGTCAGCTCCTTGCCGGCCTTCCGGAGGCCTTCCCTGGGAATGCCTCAGCTCGAAGGTCGCTGCCACCTGGGCAGCTCACTTCGATGCAGAATTAAACTCGCGGCACTCAGAATCGTCAACGGATATTCCGAAAGTTTTGCCCCCTCGGCCCGGCCATTTCACGGCGTGCAATCCTCGTGCACCGCGTGAGGAAAACCGATCGGAAATGTCACTGCGAACACTCGTTTGCCAGGACCTTCACATAGATTCGCTTATCGTCGGATGGCCCATAGAACTCGGCCAGAACCGCTTCGCACGCATAGCCAGATCGTTCGTAGAACCTTTGCGTGGGCAAATAGAGAGGCCGACCTGACGTTTCAATATAAATCCGCTCCCCACCCGCCTGGCGAATCAACCTCTCCACCTCCCGCAGGACGGCAGTCCCCAGGCCCAGGCCCTGACTGCCGTGATGGGTCGCGATCCAATACAGATCGTAGCTTGATAGCGAACAGGCAGCGAGTCCGTAACAGGCGTAGCTTCTCGTTTGGCCCTGCTGCTCGGCGAAGACGAATTCGTAGCCAGAGCCCTCCCCGCGGTGCTGCCTCTCCGCGAACAGCTCGACCGCCAGACTGATCTCCGCAGGCGTGAAAAACCCGGTGGACGCCACGATTTCGCGGATGGTGTCCGCGTCCGACGGGCGTATAACCCGCCGAAAGGTCCACTGGGTTACTTGCTGAAAGCCCATCCGCACCTGCCTCGCCGCCTGCTTCACCGCGAATCGCCCGCTTGGGTTGAGACCGGCCTCGCTCGCCCCGGTGGGGCCCGTCCCCTCGTGTGCCGCGCAGAATCTCATCGTCGGGTCGAATTGGCAAGGTGGTGGTGCATCGGGGGCCGGTGGTCCAATGCCACTTAAAGCCTATCCGAGAACCGGGAGCGAGACCTTCGGTCGGGCCGGTGGCTCGGTCGGGAGACAGGCCACAACATGGTTTTCGGATAGGCTCTTACTTTGGTAGCGGAACGGCGCAAGCCGTCCGGTACGTTGCTGAAGGAATACCGAAAAGAACCGGGCGGCTTGCGCCGCTCCGCTATAGCCCCCCGGATATTTGCCAGAAAGTAAGTGCCATTGGCCGGTGGTCCCCAGTGGCGGCGGCATCCCTCCCGTGTGCCGGGGTGAATCCTAGCACCGCTGGCAGCCCAAATCCCTTCCCTGACCGGGAATCCTTCCACAACCGTCACGATTGGATTCTCTTTTCCAGATTGCCGATAACACCTGTCGAATACCGTGGTGCGGGCCATTTCGTGCCGTGCCCATACCCAGGACAAGGGGAGGCAAGGTTATGTTTCGGGGCGTTCTGAATGCGGCCTGGGCGGCAGCCGTTCCCTTGGCCTGCCTCATTGCTGTCCCGGTACAGGGCCAGGCCAGGTCTTCCGGACCTCCTGTTCGGCACGAGTTGGAAGGAGTCCCCATTTACCGCGGCGGAACGAAATTTCGTGCTCGCGAGAACGCGCCAAGCAGGCCAGATCCGCCACGGGCCACTCGCGGCAGATCTACCAGTTCTCCCGCGTCCGAGGTACGTCCCACTGCCGCCACACAGGAAACCCCACAGGAAATCGTCGTTTCGGACGCGAGCAGCCCCGCAGGAACCTACCTCGACGAAGGATTGCCCGATGCCGCTGGCGCTTGTCCGTGTGACGACTTCAACGCCTGTTCTCCGGAATCCATTTTCGACTGCCAGCAAGTTCCCTGGTCCGCGGGAGTGGAATTCACCTTCCTGAAGCCTCACTTTGACTCGAACGTAGCCTTCACCACGCTCAACGGCGATGGTGCGACCATGGAGTCGTTTACGGAGACCAATTTCGATTACGATCGGGAGTTGGCCCCTCGCGTCTGGATCGAAGGGTTGCAGTGCAGCTCCCTGGGGGTCCGAGCTGGTTATTGGCAGTTCGATCACCCGGCCCGGAGTAATCTGGCGTCGCCGCCAGCCAACGGGTTCGGCCGACTCACCACTCCCCCCTTCGGTACGGTTGACCTGTCCACGTCGGTCCCCAATTCCACCCTGGCGACCGCCTCGGGCATTAACGCATATTCCATCGACCTGGAGACCACCAAGTCGTTCGATGCAGGGGCCTGGAGCTGGCTGGCAACGGCCGGGTTGCGGTATGCCGAGGTGGACCAACAATACAACGCGGTCTTGCGAAACGCCGCGGGGAACATCCAGGGGACCATCGATTACAGCCAGATGGTGCAAGGGTTTGGTCCCACCGTCTCGCTGCGGACCCAGCGGCCCTTCACCCCTCAACTTGCTCTCTTCGGCTTCGCTCGCGGTGCCGTGTTGGCGGGAGACGGCGAGTCGACTCTGTCGGCGGTCGAGGACCAGGACCTGGATACGGAACTCATCACCAGCCGGACTTCCGAGCGCGACGACCTGTTGCCCATCGGCGAAATGCAAGTCGGTTTGCAGTGGACGCCACCGTGCCCTGGGATCTGGCATCCCTATTTGCACGTGGCCCTGGAAGGTCAGGTCTGGGGTGGCGCCGGCAACGCCAGCAGTTCCACCGGCAATCTTGGCTTCTTTGGTTTCAACGTGGCCCTGGGAACCGACTGGTAGCATCCCGTCGTGCCGGCCGAACATTCAGCCTCCGATCCGCGCCCTGACCTTTCAGGCCGTGGAGCCGGGGATGGCGACCGGCGGTTCCGGAATGCTCGTCCACGCATATTCCCGAGGACCCAGTTGTTCCGTTCCCTTGCTGAACGACTCCCACTTCTGGGTTTGCCCCGTATAGGTGCAGGTGCGACCCAATATGGCGAGCATCGTGCTGTTGCACATGTAATCGCCGTTATTGATCGGCGTTCCCTCACGGATACTGCGGAAAAACGCCCGATGCTCGGACTCGTACATGTTGCATGGTGGTCCCTCGTACTTCCAGGGTGATCCGTTCCGAGGCTGGATCTCGTGCGCCAGGATCTGCGCGGTTCCCTTCGTTCCAATCACGTGTTCGTCCACGTAATTCGTACAGTTAGCCTGTTGACGGCAGGTGAAGTAGACGCGGACGCCCTGCGGGTATTCGTAGAACACCGTGTGGTGGTCGTAGATATTGCCGAACTCCGGTTCGGTCCGCTGCTGTCGGCCGCCCGTGCCCGATGCACGGAGGGGGCTGATGTCGTGCAGCAGCCAGGCGGTCTTGTCCAGGCTGTGGATCCCTTGCTCAACGATGTGATCGCCTGAAAGCCAGGTGTAATAGAGCCAATTGCGGATCTGATACTCCATGCGGCTCCACTGGGACTCGTCCCCTCGGTGCCAGAGCGTCCCGGTATCGTAGTGTGACTCGATCGCCAGGATGTCGCCGATCGCACCATCCTGAATCCGTTTCACGGTCTCCACGACCGGGTCGTCGTAACGGTAACACAGACCCGACACGATGGAGAGGTTCTTTTTCTTGGCCTGCTCGCAAGTGCGTCGGACCCGGTCGCACCCTGGCACATCCACGGCAATGGGCTTTTCCACGAAGCAGTGTTTTCCGGCCTGTACGGCATATTCCAAGTGGTCGGGTCGGAAATGGGGAGGTGTCGCCAGGATGACCACGTCCACGCCCGAGTCGATCAGTTTCCGGTAGCCATTGAAATCGGCGAACAGTTTTTCATCCGGGACCTGGACTCGAGAGGCGATGGCCTCTTGGCGCTTCAGGCCATCCCGGCTCATGCGCGCGCGGTCCAGAAAAATGTCGGCGATCCCCACGAGCTGCGTGTGGGGGTCTGCCTGGAAGGCGTCCACTACGGCGCCCGTACCTCGTCCCCCTGCCCCGATCAATCCGATCCGAAGTGTCTCTTGGACGCCCGAGTGGACCCCCTGACCGAACGCCCGGACTGCCCACGGGGTCGTCGCCAGGGCGGCCGAGGTCACCGCAGCATTCTTCAGGAACGCCCGCCGGTCCGTCCCCGAACTAGCCTCCGCACGCTGGATTCCATCGTCGCCCGGCCGTCCGCCCTGCGGCGAACTTGGACTGGCGCCCGCTGGCCCCACCTGTTTGCTGCAATTCGTACTCATCAATGCACCCTTCCCCTTCGGGAAAACCCTGGAACCGGTTCAAAATCCAGAAAGTTGCGGTCGGAAGACGGCTTCCGCCGTTGAGACCGCGCCAGCATTCGTGATATTCTACCGGGTTCGCTCTCCGTTCCATAGTCTGCGAGGTGGTCTCGCGGCAACGGGGGGTCTTCCCGGCGCGGCGACCGGCCTCTGTCCCCAAGGCTTCCGGTCCAAGACGGCCCGCCACGTACGACTCCATTCAAGGTTTACCCCAGGTCCATGGTTAATCGCAACTTAATTCGCAATCTCGACAATGACGACATGTTGGCGGCGGAGATCTCGACCGCCGTGGCGGAAATGGATGGCGCCGGACTAACGGCCGCGGAAGACGCCATGGTCCTGGACCTCAACTCCATTGTCGAAGGACGCATCGTCCGAATTCGGGACGAATTTGCCATCGTGGACGTCGGCTTCAAGAGCGAGGGGATGCTCCCACTGCGGGAATGGGAGGAAGGGGAAGAGCCACCGCAAATCGGTCAAAGGGTCAAGGTCCTGATCGAAGAACTCGACGATGGACCCAACCTCGGTGACGATCCCTACAGCATGCTGCTGCTCAGCAAGCGCAAGGCCGAAAAGATCCTGGCCTGGCAAGAGATGATGCAGACCGTCCATGAGGGACAGGTCGTGACCGGGACCGTGATTCGGAAGATCAAGGGAGGGCTCCTGGTCGATATCGGCGTCAACGTCTTCCTACCGGCCAGCCAGGTCGATATCCGACGCCCTGCCGATATCGGAGACTATATCGGACGCGTCGTGCAATGCGAGGTGCTCAAGATCGATGAGGCCCGCCGCAATATCGTCGTCAGTCGCCGGTCCTTGATCGAACGCCAGCGACAAGAGGACCGTGACCAGTTGCTACGAGAACTGGAAGTCGGCCAGATCCGCCGCGGTGTCGTGAAGAACATTGCCGACTTCGGCGCCTTCGTCGACCTCGGTGGGATCGATGGCTTGCTGCACATTATCGATATGAGCTGGTCGCGCATCGGACACCCCTCGGAAATGGTGGCGATTGACCAGGAAATCGAAGTGATGGTGCTGAACATCGATCACGAGAAGGGAAAAATCGCGCTGGGACTCAAGCAAAAGACCCCCAGCCCCTGGGAAAACGTGGAACAGCGATACCCCGTGGGGGACACGGTTCGTGGCTCCGTCGTCAACGTCATGAGCTATGGTGCGTTCGTCAAACTGGAGGAAGGGATCGAAGGGCTCGTCCACATCAGCGAAATGTCATGGACCAAACGCGTGAATCATCCCAACGAACTGGTGAGCATCGGCGACGAAATCGATGTGGTCGTGCTCGGGATCGACAAGCGCAAACAAGAGATCTCGCTGGGGATGAAGCAGACCCAAGAGAACCCCTGGACCAGCGTGGCCGAACGTTACTCGGTGGACACCATCGTCCGTGGCAAGGTCCGCAACCTGACAAACTACGGTGCTTTCATCGAGCTGGAAGAAGGGATCGACGGACTCTTGCACGTCTCGGACATGTCCTGGACCCGCAAGATCAGTCACCCCGGCGAGGTCCTGGAAAAGGGACGTGAAGTGGAATGCCGCGTGCTGTCCGTCGATCAAGAACGACGCCGCATCGCGCTCGGTATGAAGCAACTCGAGAAGGACCCCTGGGATGAGATGATCCCCAACAAGTATCAACCCGGCCAGCTTGTGACGGGCAAGGTCACCAAGATCACGAATTTCGGAGTCTTCGTGGGTCTGGAAGATGGCCTGGAAGGACTGCTGCATATTTCCGAACTGGCCGACCACAAAGTCGAAAACGCCGAAGAACTGGTGAAGGTGGGGGACGAAATCGAGGTCAAGATCTTGCGGGTCGACACCGACGAACGAAAGATCGGGTTGTCCCGTAAACGGGTGGAATGGGCCGAACAGGACGGTGAAGAGGGGTCGGACGCATCAGCGGACGACTCGCGTGCCGCCGCGAACGAGGGGACGGCTGGCCGCGCGCAGCAGGAACTCAAGGGCGGACTCGGCGATTCCGGGCCGCTCATCCGCCCCGAAATGCTCGACCGCTAACCCCGGACGTGGCCGCTCACAGGGATCTGGATGGGGACCGGTGAACGGATGAGTTACGAGCCAGGTTGTCGCATGACAAAGATGCGACGCCGTGATTGCCCAAACTCTGGACGACTGTCGAAACGAGTAGCTGCTCAAAGTAGTCGTCTCGCTCCGCGAGACGAACCTCGACCAGAATGCCAAAGGATCGGATCGACGCTCCCAGTGGCGCATCTCGCGGAGCGAGATGGCTACGATCGAGAACGGCTACCCCCGGACATGGTCGCGTACTTTCGGTTGAGTTCGCTTCGTAACGCTTGACTCGCGTCTGCTCCCTCTCCCCCCTCACCGAACACGCTCCTACTCGGCTGCCGGCGGCGGGGTCTCGCTCTTCAGCTGGTCCAGCTTCTTCTGCAGCTTCCGATCGCGAGGCAGGGAATCGTCGAACTGAAACAGCGCCCGTTCCCACCCGCCATAGTTCGCATTGGGCAGCAAGAACCACTTGTGCCCCCAGTATGCCTCATACTCGAGCGCGGCATCCTTGCGCGATTTCGGAGTGGGCTTGTCACCCGCCCACAGAAAGTCGTTCAAGTCGTCGCCAATCAGCGACAGGACCCGATAGCGCGACGCCACGTAGTCACGCCGCGTCGTCTTGTCGACCGTCCAGTCCACGCGCTCGTCCTTGCTGAGGATGTTGTCCACCGCGTGTGCGTCAATCAGGCCGTGCTTTTCCAGGTTCTGCCGCGTGTACTTCTCCACATCAACGCCGCGATTCGTGATATAGAACACCTGGACATGGTTCGCATGGCAGTAGTCGATGAATTCCTTGGCACCCGGAATTAGCGGTGCCGCCGACTCCTTCACCCAGGCATCGTAGGCCTTGGAATCATGTTCCCCTTGAGCCCGGATCAGCCGCGCCTGGTATTCCGAGTTGTCCAGTACCGTTTCATCCACATCCAGGATCACGGCGGGAGTCAGCGTGGGGAGCGACTCTCCTTCGCTGGCATGCAGGCGGTTGACCTGATCGGGCAACGCCGACCATGTGGGATCCTTGAGCGCCAAGGCCAATTGGTCACGCGCCTGCGTGTACGTCTCTTCGGTCAATACTTGGAATTCCGCCGACGTCCGCATCCAGAGCGTCGCATCCAAGTCTTCGTGTCCCTGCGGCGCCCGCGTCAGGTTCGCACCACAACCGGTCCACAATACGACCGACATCACACAAACCCATCGAACTGGCATGTTCCTGTCTCTTTCGCGTAGAGCTTATCCGCAAACTCGGTTCGTACCCTCTCCCCCGTCGTCGGGGGAATCGGCAGGGTGAAGGGGTCCTTAGGTACTCGGATAGGCACTTAGGTACCATACCGCGGCTCCGCCGCACTTCCCCCACACCTACCCTCGGCGCTCGGCGGATGCGACACACGGGGCGGTTCCCCTGCCGCATAATCATAGGTCAAACCGATGGAAAAGTCCCCGACGGCACCCGTTTTTCAAATCAAAATCGGTCACAACTTCCCCTGAAATCGTTGCCGGATTCATTGCGGGCAGAGTTGGCCCGATGCGATACACGCCCATGGTGGCAGGGCTCCACCTGGACTACAGTGAAATCTGCACTCCACGCCATCGCATCTGCCGCTGAAAGAGGTCTCATGTTGCATCCCCCTTGCCGACTCCGGTTCCCTGCCTTCCTCGCCGTTCTGCTCGTGTCGCTTCCCCTGGCTGCTCAGGAACCCGCGATTGCCGATCGTGAGGGACTGCCGGTCGTCAGCTGGCAGGAAACCCGTCAGGCGGTGCGAAAGGAGGCAATTGTCTATGGCCATGTCGTCGACGTGGGTGGCACCAACAACATCCAGTTCTTGAATTTCAGTCGCACCGATCGCAATGCCTTCAAGGTGGTGGTCTTTGCCAGGTCCTGGCCGAAGTTCCCCAAGCCGCTGCCAGAGCTCTATCGGGATAAGCTGGTCGAAGTACGCGGACACGTCACCCTGTTCGAAGGCAATCCCCAGATCGTCGTCTCGAGGCCCGAGCAAATCCAGGTCGTGGAACAATTACCAGAAACATATCTGCCGAAGACTCCAGAAAGTGATCGGGCCGTCGGCGACCAGCTGACCCTGGCGACGTTCAATATCGAAAACCTGTTCGACGGCATCGATGACGCATACACGAACGACGAATCGACGCCGGAGAAGCCGCGGGCGGCCCTGAAATCCCTGGCAGCGACCATTGCCAGCCTGGACGCCGATGTCCTGGCCCTTCAGGAAGTGGAAAACCGCGGTTATTTGCAGCGGTTCGCCAACGTCTTCCTGGCGGACCAAGGGTATCAATACGTCGTGCTGGTCGAAGGAAACGACTCGCGGGGAATCGATGTGGCCCTGCTCTCGCGGTTCCCGCTGGGACCCGTAACTTCGCACGCCTACCAACGCTTTGATCCGGACGTCGGTGGGCAGGCGACCGACCGATTTCAACGGGACCTGCTCTGCGTGGAGGTTCGCCCCCCCGGCAGTGACTCCTTCGAAGTCTGGGTCGTGCACCTCAAGAGCAAGGGAGGCAATGGAGCCTCCGATCCCATCCGACTGGCGGAGGCACAGACGATTCGCCAGCTGGTCGATCGCCGAATCTCGGCCGACCCGCAGGCGTCCTTGGCTATCTGCGGCGATTTCAACGACGAAATCGGCAGCCCGTCGCTCCGTGCCATCTTGGGACAGGGGGACCGCAGGATGGCGTCCCTGTTTGATTCGGTGCCCGAGTCGGACCGGGTTACCTTCAACCAAGAACCGTACCGCAGCATGATCGACTTCATCCTTTGTTCGCCTGCCATGGCGCGGCGGTACGTGCCCGGTTCGTACCGCATCCAACAGGGGTCCGCGGAGACCAACGGCTCGGATCACAATCCGGTTTCGTGCAAGTTTCTGCTCCATGCTACGGCGGCGGAAATCGCATCCCGTGGCACCGGAACACGGACCAGCCTGGCACGTGCCGAATCCGCGCCGGCGCCGGCCCCCGCTCGGCCCGCGTCGACGCCTCGCGCCAACGGGTGGCGGTGGGGGACGATCCTATTCCTGGTGGGAGCTGCGGTCGGCTTCGCGGCAGGCCGGCTGGCCCAAGGTTCCAAAGTCCCGTCGGGCTCACCGTGTGGCCACTTCAATCGCAATCCCGGGCCACCAGCCGACTGATCTTTCGGCCGGTGACACATTGCGGAAGCGAATCGACACGCGCGAGTGGGACCCAGCGCATGGTCCGATCGACACGGTGGAACGGCGGACAGGCGGTACCGTTCGTCACGGGCTCGGCCTGGTAGCAGGCCAGGTCAATGCGGAACCGCGTCACCGCATGGCGTAACTGGACCAGCTGTCGCATCCGGCGAAGCCTTAAGCCGAACTGATTTCGCACTTCGGTTCGGACCGCTCTCCGTGTCGCAGGCTCGTCGTGCCCCGTGTGCGGCAAGGTAAAACGCGGGTAGTCCCACAGTCCGGCCCAGCGCTCCCCAGGCCGATACTGCCACATCAAGACCATCTGGCGGTGACGAATCACCACGGCCGCTTGCCGCAACGATTCCGGCCGGACCGGAGTCCCCTTGATTGGAATCTGATGCTGCCTCCCCTGGCGGAATGAGTGACAGAAATATGTCACTGGGCAGGCCGGGCAGTTTGGCACGGGTCGGCAGACCAGGCTGCCCAGTTCCATCAGCGCCTGGTTCAGTCGACCACTGCCCCGCGCCGGCAGGATCGCCTGGGCGGCTCCCCACAGTTGACGCTGGCTGGCCGCCTGACGCGGATCGCGGGCAAGGCCCAACAGGCGGCACCACAGTCGCTGCGTGTTCGCCTCCAGAATGGGGAGCCGCTGATCGAAACCCAGGGACAGCACCGCGCCAGCCGTATAGCGACCCACCCCGGGCAGCGAGCGGAACGTCTCAAGGTCGGCTGGAATGCGGCCGGCGTGCCGTGCCACGATGTCACGGGCCGCCTGATGCAACTGAATCGCACGGCGATAATAGCCCAGACCCTCCCAGTGGCGCAGGACCTGGCGCTGACTGGCTGCCGCCAGGTGTCCAACTTCGGGAAACACCTGCAGGAACTGCTCAAAATAGGGGATCACCGTCTGAACCTGCGTCTGCTGCAGCATGACTTCGCTGACCCATATCGCATACGCATCGTGGACCTGCCGCCAGGGCAAGTCACGGGCGTTTCGCCGGTACCAGCTCAGCAGATGGCGGCGGAAGGCGACTCGTTCCACGCCGTTCCATGGAACGGACTCGCCGATTTGACGTGATGACTTGGCTGGGGTACGCATGGGGGATTCCAGGACCACCTTTCTCGGGCGATGCAGCCGGCGAGCGGACCTTTCGATATCATCGAGAAGCGTCCCCAGCAAGGGTGGCGATCGCTTCGTCTCCAGGAACGCCCAAGGAGTACCCATGGAGTGGCCCCATCACCTCCGCGCCGTATCCCCTCTGGAATCTCCCGGACTATCGGTCGAAGCGGTCCGCGCGGTCGATCGCAGGGCGGTCGAGGATTATGGCTTGTCGAGCCTGGTCCTCATGGAGAACGCCGGACGCGGCGTAGCCGACGTCCTGTGCCTGGAAGGGATCGCCGGGCCCGTCCTGATCTGCTGTGGCAAGGGGAACAACGCCGGGGACGGCCTGGTCCTGGCTCGCCATCTCGACCTGCGGGGATATCCCGTTACCGTGGTGCACTGGAACGATCCCAACGATTGGCGGGGGGACACCCAGACCAATTACCAGGTCGCGCTTAAGGCGCGGATCGAGCTGGTGTCGCTGCGCAGCAGTGCCAGTCAGGAGCAGCTGCAGCAGTACTTGAGACGGTCCGACTGGGTCGTCGATGCCTTGCTGGGAACCGGCGTCCAAGGGGCGCCGAGGTCGCCCATCGCCGGTGCAATCCGTCAGATCAACGCCACGAAATCGGCCCGCATCCTGGCCGTGGACTTGCCTAGCGGGTTGGACGGCGACACGGGGCATCCGCAGGAACCCACCGTACGGGCCGACGTGACGTGTACGTTTGTGGCGATCAAACGTGGTTTCCAGCTGCCGGGAGCCGCCCCCTACCTCGGCCGAGTCTTCGTGCTCGATATCGGCACGCCCCGGCATCTGCTCTTGTCCGTGCTCCCTTCGACGTGACCCGATAACAACTCCGACAACTCCAGACATCCAGGATTCTGCCCTGTGGGCCCTTGCCCGTCAAGGGGCATGATGTATACTCCCGTTCATGTGCTCATGTGGACAGAAGAATACTCATTCCCGGAGGACTCCCCATGGTCGCG
>WPCK01286528.1_pt1 | contig 58535 bp, 32 predicted proteins | sample 5399851 | NCBI WGS metagenome assembly WPCK01 (sample SAMN12869471, study PRJNA574797) | sludge metagenome | isolation source: wastewater treatment of pH11 | place: China:Beijing | collected 2019-05-20
AATTCGCCGGTGCGGATCGATCTCTTGCAGGACGGCGTCCACGGCCCGCAGTTCGTGACGAGCATCGCGGCGGCAACACCGGACGACGGCGAGTTCATTGTCATCCCCGCGAACCTGGGGGTGAACTTCGACACGCCGGGGCTGCGGGTCCAGGTCTCACTGGCGAACGACCCGATCACGCTCGACCGGGCGCAGGAGGCGTTCACGGTCCCGGACAACACGAACACGTTTTTCGTGGATGATGGGAGCAATACGAACGATGAGCATACCCCCGCCGCGATTGGGTCGAACCGGAACACGGGCAAGACGGCCGCCACGCCCAAGCCGCATCCGGTGAACCTGATCCGGGCCTATGACCTGCCGTCGGGATCGATCATTTCGGTCGATACCGGGACGTATCCGATGTTTGACGCCCTGCGGATCTCCGGGACGTTCGATCTGGGGCTGGGGTTGGAAGAAGGCTTCACATTACGAGGCCCGACGAACGTCGCCAAGGACGTCGAGCTGAGCTGGATCTATCCCGACGGACATCCGGCGGCGCTGGTAGAACTGAACGACGCCGACTTCATGACGCTCCGGAACCTGGATCTGACGGGCTCGCAGCGAGGTCTGTGGGTCACCGGTGGCAGCGACAATTTTGCCGGCAGTTTTATCACGGCCCGCAATCAGACGCTGGACGCGATCGACATCACGCCGCTCAACCCAGCCGCCAACTTTGTCGGATTCGTGGCCGAGAATGCCGGACGGCATGGCATCGTTGTCTCAGGCGAATTCGCCAGCCTCAGTGACGGCCGTGCCGCCAACAACGGTGATCGCGGTATCCTTCTCTCTGCTTCCGCCAATTCCCGAGTCGAGGCCATGGAAGTCGTCGGCAACCGCACCGGGATCGAGGTTTCGAATTCCGTTTCGGGCACGCGGACGGTGGTGGGCAACGAGAACCTAGCGCTGGGCCGTGGCAACAAAGTAGCGAACAATGCTCAGTACGGGATCCTTGCCAGTACGAACGCGCTTGTCGCGGGCAACACGGTCAGCGGCCATCGCGGGACGTTCCTGGCCGGTATCCTTGTGGGGAGCGGATCGGAGGTCGCGCGGAACGTTGTGTTCGACAACTATCACGGGATCGTCGCCAGCAATTCAGGGCCGGTCCGTGAGAATCGCGTCTATGGAAACCTCGATCGGGGCATCCAGGCCGACTTTTCAGTGCCGATCCTCTCCAACGTGATCTATTCCAACCCCACGGGAATCCTCGTCACGGCGAGCAATGGGCTTATCGCCAACAACGTGATCTACGGCAGCGCGGTTACGGGGTTGAAGATCTCCCAGGGGAGTGCAGACATCGTGAACAACACGATACTGCAAACGGCGGCGGGCAACGCGCTGCGGATCGAAGGCGGGGCCTCCAACATCGATCTGCGAAACAACATCGTCTGGGCTGATAACGCCGGCGTCGGCGTGAGCGTCGCCAATGACAGCCAGGCGGGACTGTCGAGCGATTTCAACCTGCTGTTTTCCAGTGGAACGGGCGTCGTCGGCAACTGGCAGGGCTTCAATCAGACGAACTTGCAGCTTTGGCAGATTGCCACCGGCAAGGACGCCAACAGCCTGTCCAATGATCCGCTGTTCGTGGATCGAGACGGTGCGGACAATGTGCTGGGATTTGTGCTCGGCGGCGTCGACGGCAGCGACGACGATTTCCATTTGCAGAGCCCCTTCGGCAGCGTGCATGGCGGGTCACTGGCTCCCGTGCGAAGTGTCACGACGGGCCTGCCAGTGTTCCCGGCAGGGACACTCACCAACGATCCGGCACTTTCACCGGCGATCGACCGAGGCGCGGCGACCGATCCGTTCGCCAACGAGCCCGCGCCCAACGGCGGTTTCATCAACGTCGGGCACGACGGCAACACCGTGCAGGCCTCGCGGAGTCCCTCGCCGCTCCTGCTGGCCTTGGATCCCAACGGCGGCGAGCTCGTGGCCCAAGGATCCACGTTCCCCGTACGATGGCGGGCCAATGGGTTTGCCGGCAACGTCCTGCTGGAAGTCTCGAGTACCGGGAGCGGAGGGCCGTTCCAGGTCCTGGCGGCCAGCGAGCCGAATGTTGGTGCGTTCGACTGGCTGGTCAGCGCCGCCACCTTCCCGGCATCCAACAATTACTTCCTGCGGATCAGTTCCGTGAATCAACCGGGCGTCATCGACATCTCCGATGCCGCATTTGCTGTTACGGTGCCCAACACCACGTACTTCGTAAACGACGCCAGCACAACGGGCGACGAGTACACGACTGCAGTGGGCAATGCGGCCAACACGGGCTTAACACCTTCCAGCCCCATGGCTTCGATTCAGGCCGTGCTCAATACCTACGACCTCGGCCCGGGCGACGTGATCTTCGTCGACACCGGCAGCTATTCGCTCACCGCCAACATCGACATCGTCGCCACGGATTCCGGACTTCGAATTCAGGGACCGGTCCAGGGAACCCACGTGGCGACGCTGAATCGCAACAACACATCGCCGGCCAGCAACGCTATTCAAGTGCTGGATGCCACGAATGTCACGCTGGATTCACTGGACATCTTCAACGCGAACATCGGCGTCTACGTGAACTTTGCCAGTCACGATTTCGCGCTCACCAATTCGATCGTCCGCAGCAATACCTCCCGAGGTGTTCTGATCGAGGACACGGCCAATCGCGCGCTGATCGCCGACAACGAATTTCATAGCCATCCCACCTTCAACCAGAACGTGGTAGAGATCGACGGCGACGATGCGGTGATTCGCAACAACGTCATTCGCAACAATACCAGCGCCTTTGGCATCCGCGTGACCGACCCCGCTGCGAACACGCTGATCCGCGAGAACAACATTTTTGGCAATGGGATTGGCATCGTCACCAGTCAGCCTCAGAACATCCCCTCCGAGTTGCGGATCGAGGCCAATTCGATCCACGGTAACGGGGGGGCCGTAATCGTCCAAGGTGCGGGGTTGGTTACCAACAACGATGTGTTCGCGAACCCCGCCGCAGTCGTGATGGAGCTTGGCGGGCACTTTGTGGAGGCTCGCAACAACACGGTCCGCAACAATCCGTTGACGGGCAATGGCAGCCGAGGCATCCGAGTCGGCAGTGGTGCCACCGCCCGTAACAACCTGGTGTTCGGAAATGGCGACGTGGGCATCGAGACCGGCGTTGGCAACGTGTTTGGCAATACGATCTATGCCAATGCTCGTGGCATCTTCGCCGTCGGCAACCCCAATTTCATCGCCAACAACCTGATCTACGCCAACAGCTTGGTGGGACTCGATCAAAACTTCAACGCCTTCAGCATTGTCTTCAACAATACCTTCCACCAGTCGATCGGCGACGCCATCCGCGAGACGGCGATATTCAGCAACAATCAGGTCGGCATTCTGACCGTAAGTAATATCTTTGTGGTCGGGTCGGGTTCGGTGTTCAACGTGATCGCGGCTCATCAGACGGGAGTCACCAGCGACTACAACCTCTTCCACGTCACGGGGACGGGCAAAGTGGCAAACTGGGGCGGTGTACCGATCACCAGTTGGCAGGACTGGCAGTTCGCTGCCGGACGCGACAAGAACAGCATCGCCGCGGACCCACTCTTCGTGGACTCGGACGGCCCCGACAACGTCCTGGGCAACTTGGACGATGATTTCCACCTGGCGGTTGGCTCACCGGCGATCGATACCGGGCACCCCTTTGTTCCCTATGCAGGAGAGCCTGCCAGCGGCTCAATGCCCGACCTGGGCCGCTACGGCAACACGGCCGAGGCCGGCGTGAGCACGAACCAACGCATTCAGCTCTTCGCACCGGGCACATACCAGAAGCTCGAGTTGGGTGAGCCGGTCAACGTGCGGTGGATCACCAGCGGCTTGACCAACCCAGCCGCCGTAATGCGGATGGACACGGGCGGGGCCGGTTTTGACGACCTGGTAACGGGACGCTGGGGTGGCGATCTGTTCCGCTTTGGACCGCTCCAATTCCCATCCATCACGCTGCCGATCGACGTGAGCGGCGTGACCAATCCGCCGCCCATTCCGGTCCTGCAGACGTATGCCGAGCTGTCGAATTGCTGCACGAACCTTCCGTTCAGGTACCAGATACCTATGGCGGATGGCGAGTATCAGATCCGGATGTTCTTCGTGGAGCCGACGTTTGCCTCCGCCAACCAGCGACGATTCGACGTGAAACTTCAAGGGCAGACGGTGCTCGTGAACTACGACATCTTTGCCGACGCCGGCGCCGCGCGGAAGGCCGTCGCCAAGACGTTCGATTTCACGGCCTCACAAGGAAACGGCCTGAATCTCGAGATCTTCAGCCTGGTGCGGCAGGGGCTGATCAACGCCCTCGAGATCACCCGCGTAGATGCGGGCGCGCCGGGCAGTTTTGCCGTGAACCTGGAATTCTCGCCGGACAACGGCCAGAACTGGTCCACTATCGCCACGAATCTGCCGTCCAACCGGTTCGGCGAGGGACAATTTACCTGGACCGCGACCGAGTCCACCAACGGGCACACGGGCCTCTTCCGCGCCACAGCAGTTGGAAGCGGAGTCACCGCCGCGGCGGCCATTTCGCCGCGTGCGGTTTCTGTGGCCAGCCCGACCAACAGTTTCTACGTCAACACCGCTGGTGACGCCAACTTCACCGATAACGAATACACGACGGCGGCCGGCGGCGATCTGAACCCTGGGACTTCGCCTGCATCGCCCATGTCGAGTCTCAGCCTGCTATTGAACAGTTATGATCTGGGGCCGGGCGATACCGTCTTCGTCGACTCGGGGACCTACAACCTGCAGGAGAATATCGTCATCTCAGCCGGGGACGCCGGCGTGCGGATCCAGGGACCCGTGGTCGGCAGTCACGCCGCGGTGCTCAATCGCGGGAACACGGCGACGGGCAATTTTGTCATCCACCTGCAGGACGCTCCCAATGTGACGCTCGATGCGCTGGAATTAGTCGGCGGGATTGACGGACTCCTCGTCGCCGGTGCCAGCCATGACGCGACACTTTCCAACAGCGTGGTACGAAACAATCTCATTGGAATTCATGTGGCATCCACGGCCAATCGTACGGTCATTACGCAGAACGATATCTTTGGCAATTCGGGCGCGGGCACCTACCAGGCCGCCGTGAACATCGAGGGAGACGACGCGCGGATTGAGCAGAATCAGATCCATGATAACACCGTGCGTGGGATCATGTTGCATTTCGGGGCCGCGAACACAATCATCCGCGGCAATGACATCCACAACACGACGCTCGAAGCCGTATTCGACGGCTCACTGAACACTCCCGCGCTGATCGAGCAGAACACGATTCGCGCCAACGCCACCGGCCCTGCCACGAGCGCCGTGTTTATCTCCAACACGGGAGCGATCGTGCAGGACAATCTGATCTTCGGAAACAGCCGAGCGGGCCTCAAATTGGTGGCCCCCGGCGTGGTCGCGCAGCGCAACGTGATCCACGATAACACCGACGGCATCGACTCGTCGAACTTCTCGATCATCCGCGAAAACCGCATCTATCACAATTCGCTTTCGGGCGTGCGATTGACTTCGTCGGGCTCCGTCGTCTCCGGGAACTTCATCTATTCGAATGCCCTCGGAGTCGCGTTAGCATTCGGCGCGGGCACTTTGACGACGATCAACAATAACGTGATCTACGACAGCACCTCGGTTTCTCTTGATCTCAATGTGACCCCGGGCCAAAGCACCGTGAACATCCACAATAACACCCTCTTTGAGCCGATCGCTACGGCCATCCGATCGATCGCGGGGGGGCCAATCGACGTGCGAAACAACATCCTCTCCGTCGGTTCGAGCTCGATCTTCGACATTGCCAATGCCGCTCAGCCAGGCTTCTCCAGCGATTACAACCTCTTGCATGTCACGGGCGCTGGTCGCATCGGCGTGTGGGGCAGCGACAACGTCCAGAACCGTACCGACTGGTACTTCGAACTGGGCCGCGACGAGCACAGCATCGAGGCCGATCCGCAGTTCGTTGATATCGATGGCCTCGACGGCATCCGCGGATACAACGTGGCCACGTCGACCGACTTTGGAGCCGACGACAACTTCCACGAGCAGTTCGGTTCGCCGGCCGTCGATGCCGGCGACCCCCTCTCATACTTCTTCCTCGAGCCGATTTCGGGGAATCGAGTCAATCTGGGTGCATACGGCAATACCGCCACGGCCACGGCGAGTTCCAGCTTGCAAATCCAGCTGACCAATCCGGTCGCATTCAACAAGTTCGAAGTCGGCCAGTCCATTCCGATCACTTGGACGTCGTCCGGCTTCACGAATCCCAGCCCTGTGGCTCTCATCAATGCCGGCGGGACGGCGGTTTCCGATCCGGCCTCAGGCCGTTGGGGCGCGGAGGCGTATCGCACAGGTGGCAGCACAAGTACCGTCACTGGGGCGATCGACACAAGTCTGTTGACCAACCCTCCGCCGCTTGCCGTTTTGCAGATGTTTTCCCAGAGCCCGCCAGGTCAAAACGGAGGCTCGATTCGCTATGACGTGCCGCTCTCCGACGGCAGCTACAACATTCGCTTGATCTTTGTCGAACCGAGCGCGAATGGTCCCAATCAACGAAAATTCGACGTCGTGCTGCAGGGGCAAACTGCCCTAACCAACTATGACATCTTTGCCGACACAGGGGCGGTCCGAAAAGCGACGGCGAAGTCGTTCACGATTACGGCCGCACAGGGGACTGGCTTGCGACTTGAGCTGATCAACCGCTTGTCCGTCGCGGCGGCCATTGTCTCCGGAATTGAGATCACCAAGGTCAATTCCACCGCGCCCACTTCGTTCGCAGTTAACCTGGAGTTCTCGGCGGACAACGGCGCGAACTGGACGACCATTGCGTCCAATTTGCCTGCAAACTGTTTTGGCGAGGGGAGCTTCAATTGGAACGCCACGACTGCAACCAACGGCAACACCGGCCGTTTCCGTGCAACGGCGGTCAGTAACGGTGTCCCCAGCGTACAGCACATCAGCCAGCCGGTGCTAATCGCCAACTCCGGCAATTCGTATTACGTCAATATCATGGACGACGTGGACTTCGTGGACAATGAATACACGTCGGCCTCCGGTGACAACGCCAATACGGGCAAGTCCCCAAATTCGCCCATGAAGAGTCTCGCGGCCCTGGTCCGCGCCTACGATCTCGATCCAGGCGACACGATCTTCGTGGACAGCGGATCGTACAAATTGCTCACTAACGTTGAGTTCTTTTCTGGAGATTCCGGCACGCGGATCCAAGGCCCAACGTCGGCGGGACACGTGGCGTCGCTGGATCGTGCCAATACGGCGGTGGGGAATTGGGCCATCGTCGCCCACGATGGAACTTCGGGAATAACGGCCGATTCGCTCGAATTACGCGGCGGAGAGGTCGGGTTCCTCACGGGCGCCGCCACCGACATCGAACTCCGCAACAGTGTGATTCGCAACAACTCGTATGCGGGCGTTTACTTCCATAACGGAAGTTCCAATATCCGCGTCCTGAACAACCAGATCCAGGAAAATGGCACCCAGGGCGTTGAGGTGCGCGGCTCGCAGGTCCTGATCGAGGACAACCTGATCCGCAACAGCAGCAACGGTGTCATCGTCACCTGCTGCACCGCGGGGGACGTCACCATTCGTGATAACGACATCTTCGGCCACAATATTGGAATCTTCTTGTCAACCGTGGCTGTGGGAAGTCACATTGTCCAAGGCAACAAGGTGCACGACAACGCCACGCAGGGGATCCAAGCCAGCATCGGTGGGAGCGCTGTCGGGCAGATCATCGGCAATGAAGTCTACGGCCAATCGGGAGCGGGGGACATTGGGATCTCTGTCAGTTCCCCGGGCACTGCGGCGACGCTCCGCGACAACCGTGTCCACCACAACTTCAAGGGAGTCGAAGTCAGCGGTACCGGGGCCACTCTGTTGCGCAACTGGATCTACTCCAATAGCAGTGTCGGCATCAACAGTACGGCGAGTTTTCCCGATATTCGCGACAACCAGGTCTACTCCAATGCGACCGGGATCATCGTCAGTTCAACGAGTGCCTCTTTCCGCAACAATCTGGTCTACATTAACACCAACATCGGCATCGACGTCACGGGCGGCAGCTCAGCGATCGTGGGCAACACAATCGTGCATCCGGTGGGGACGGCGGTGCGATTCACGGGGGCCGGGACCGGCACGTTCAAGAACAATATCGTGCAGGCCAACGTGGGGACGCTGATCAGCGTCGCTGCCGGTGGACAGGCGGGATTCGTGAGCAATTGTAACGACTTGTTCCCGACCAGTGGCGCGGCCAACGTCGGTCTGTGGGGCGCGATTGCGGCCCCAACACTTGCGAATTGGCAGGCGACCAGCGGGCGCGACGTGAACAGTATCTCGGCCGATCCGCTCTTCCTGGATATCGACGGCGCGGACAATGTGCTGGGTGAACAAGGCGTTCCCGAAGGAAACGGCCTGGACGACAACTTCGGACTGCGGGCCAATTCGCCGGCCATCGACGCGGCCGATGGCAACATCGGGCTGCCGGTCGACCTGCTCGGTCGCCCGCGAGTCGACGATCCGGGCCGACCGAACACAGGCATCGGCGTCACGCCGTTCGTGGACATGGGAGCGTACGAGTTCCAAGGAAATAGTGCCGATGCGACGCCGCCGACGGTTGCCGCACTCCAACCCGCCGGGATCTTCACGAATGGTTCGATCCCGTCCGTTAACTCGATCGTCGTCACGTTCAGCGAACCGATCGACTTAATCAGTGCCACGAGTCCTCAGTCGTACCAGCTGATCGGTGACGGTGCGGACAATCAGTTCGATACCGGGGACGACACGGTGATTGGAATCGAGAACTTCGGCTACACGGCCGGGTCGCTGAATGCCACGCTTACTCTCTCACAGCCGCTGGCCGGCGATCGCTATCGGCTGACGCTGAAGGGACAAGCGGGCCAGTCGCTGTTCGACCAGGCAGGCAACCGGCTGGACGGTGACGCCAACGGCAGTGCGGGGGGCGATTTTGTGCGGACGTTCCTGGTAGCGAATTCTGCGGGGACGATCACGGACGCCAATGCCGCAGCGAACCAGGTGGCAGAAGACTCGGCCAGTGGGACCTTGGTGGGAGTCACGGCGTTTGCCATCGATCCGGATGCGGGGGATTCGATCTCGTACTTGCTGGATGACGATGCCGGGGGAAGGTTTGGGATTGATCCGGTGACGGGAGTGGTCGCGGTCGCCTCCGGCTCCCCGTTAAACGCGGAAGCCGCCGCGTCGCACGACATTACCGTGCGGGCGACGAGCAGTGACGGATCGTTCTCGACCGGTGTATTCACGATCGCGGTCCTGGATGTGGATGAATTTGATGTCACGGTACCGGCGGATGCGAACGTGGCAGCAAATGCGGTCAATGAGAACGCCGGCAATGGGACGCTGGTGGGGATCACGGCGGTGGCCAGCGACGCGGACGCCACGACGAATGCCGTGACCTACTCGCTGACCGATGATGCGGGGGGACGGTTTGCGATCGATCCCGTGACCGGGGCGGTCCGCGTTGCCAACGGCTCGGGACTGAACCGGGAAGCGGCCGCGTCGCACAACATTACGGTGCGGGCCACGTCGGCGGATGGGTCGACTGCCGAGAATACGTTCACGATCGCCATCAACGACGTGGATGAATTTGATGTGGGGGCGATTACGGACACGAATCCGGCCGCCAATCAGGTAGCCCCCAGCGCGGCCGCGGGGACCAGCGTTGGGATCACGGCGTTTGCCAGCGACGGAGATGCGACGAACAACGCGATTACGTACCGTCTGGACGACAATGCCGGGGGGCGGTTTGCGATTGATCCGGTGACGGGGGTGATCGCGGTCGCCTCCGGCTCCCCGTTAAACGTGGGGAGCCATAACGTGACGGTGCGGGCCACGTCGGCCGATGGTTCGAGCTCCACGGCGGTCCTCGCGATCAACGTGGTCCCGGCGGGCGACTTCGACGGGGACGGGGACCTGGACATTGCCGACGTGGATGCCCTGACCATGGCAATTGCCAGTCAGTCGGGCAATCTGCTCTATGACACCAATGGCGATGGGCAGGTGAACTTTGCAGACTTGCAGAACTGGATCCTGAACATCAAGCGGACGGTGATGGGGGACGCCAATTTGAACTTTGTCACCGACGGCAGCGACTTTGGCATCTGGAACGCCAACAAGTTCACGGCCACCAACCGCTGGTCGCAGGGGGACTTCAATGCCAGCGGGGCCGTGGACGGCAGCGACTTTGGGATCTGGAACGCCAACAAGTTCACCATGGGGGCCGGTCCGAGGCCCGAGCCAAACGCCGGGGCCGACTACGCGTCGGCTGTGGACGAAATCTTTGGCGGAAAGCGGCACGTGCGACGCCGACGACCACTTTCCACGTAGGGCCTTCCTAAGAACCCTCCGGGCACCCTCTCCCCCGACTTCGGGGGAGAGGGCAGGGTGAGGGGGTCGTTCAGTTCTCGGATAGGCGCTAAGGTTCCCAGACCATGTCGCGGCAGCAAATGCTCCACGCGCGCTGATCGCTGCCGTACGTTGGAATCCCGCAGGGGGGTGGGCGATACTTGCGGAGTATGGCCGAGATCACACGAGTCCTGCAGGCGATGGCGCCCGGTGATTGCGCTCAGGCGGCAGAACGATTGCCCTTAGTTCTGGTCTTGCGGTCGCTCGGGTTTCTGACCGGTCGGGACTTCTCCCAACTGTTGAGCCCGGCGGACCACTTCCTGCTCATCCTGTTTGACCTTGTCCTTGTCAATCGTGAGCTCAACGTTCGTGACCCCTGGCTGGTTCTCCGTAGAAAGACTGAACCAGCCTCGGAAATAACCGACCACTCCGATCAGGATGACTAGAATGACAAGCGTACCGAGAAACTTTCGCATGCGAGGACCTCCCGACAGATGTTGGTGCTGACAGTCCGTATTCGAACATGCCGGGCCCATCTTGGACACTGGTATGCAAATAGGGATCCCGAAATGGCCCGTGTGTCAGGGCGGCCCTCGGCGCCGGGCACTCCCTGGTACCGGCAAGTGGCCACGCGTTTCACCGAGGGTGCCGCAGTGGATCATGCCCGCCGCGAGCGGCGACCGGTTTGCCGATTGACAGTTGCCCAGTGTCTGCCAAGATGAAAACAGGGAGCGGACTGCTCCGGGACCCGGCTTGGGGTGCAGGGGTTCATCATGGGCTTGTCCGTGTGCCGCAACGAAGACCGGCCGGGAGTTCGACCACAACCTGGTCCTCGGACCGGCCCTCTACGTCCTCGGCTGTACTGTTCCAAGGCCCGCATCGCACACCATGATCCGACCAGCGGCTCGTCGACTGCCACTTCGGGGCGAGTTCCTGGAAGATCGCCGGATGTGGGCAGGTGACATAATTATGTCACTCCAGCAGAAGGTGCTGTCGCTGCGGGGAGAGGATATCCATGCGGATCTGATCGTGACGGAGCAAGGGAGTGAGCTTGTGGTACAGACCCGCGACGTACCTGGCTCGGAACGGCGAGTCGCCATTGCGTCGGTGCGGAAAATCGAGATCGGCCTGGAAGACGGTGAGGATCGGCTGGAGGTTACCGGAATGACCCGACCGCTGTCCTTTGCGATCGAGAGCAGCACGGGGACCAAGCAGGTTATCCTGCGTGATGCGCTCTTGGCGGGATTGGACGTAGGCGCTTCTCCGGCTGCCATGGAGATCGATTTCGACTGTTCCCAGGTCGCGGGCGTTGTTACGCTGGCTTCGGGGCAGGGGGACCTGCGAGTCGGCGCTGTCGAGAGCCTGTTCGACCGAATGGTATCGATCGACGACGAGGGAGGCCTGGCGGACCTGTCCTGGCGGAACAGTTTTCTTACGGCGGGCATCCATGCGGACCTGGAGGGAGATGGGAGCCGGCACATCACGCTGCAAGACGTTTGGTCTGGCCCGGCGAACGTGCGCGTGGAATCGGGTCAGGTGGAGACCCTGCTCTTGGGCGAGACACGCGTGCGAGGTTTCTGGAAGAGCACTTCGCAGGGGGCGGACGACCGATTCGTGATGCGGGATCATGCCGGGATCGTGGGCACCGCCTCCCGCGAGGTGCGTGACGGCGATGCGGCGACGCTGCTCATGGATTCGGCCTATGTTACGGGGAAACTGACGGCCCGTACGACCGGAGGGCACGATGTGACGAGGATCGCTGACCAGGCTGAGGTTGGTTCGTTTGCTGGATCAGATTACCGCGTGCTGAGAAACGTGGTGTATGCCGTGCGAGGAGCGCGGTCCCTGAAAGGGGATCTGTACGTGCCACTGACGATGGGTCAACACCCGGCCATGGTCACGATTCACGGAGGGAGTTGGCGGGCCGGAACGCGAGCCGCACAGGCGGCCGAAGCCGGTGCCCTCGCCGCTCGCGGCTATGTCGTACTCAATATCGATTACCGTCTGGCCCCTGCCGATCCGTTTCCAGCCGCGGTGCATGACGCCAAGTCGGCTGTCTATTGGCTGCGGCGACATGCCACGGAACATGACGTCGATCCAACGAGAATTGGCGCGTATGGCTATTCGGCCGGTGGACATTTGGCGCTCATGCTGGGCGTAACGGACGCGTCGTCTGGGTTGGAAGGCCCGGATGGGTCGTCGCTGGGGCTGGGCTCGCAGGTACAGGCCGTGGCGGCGGGGGCACCTCCGACAGATTTCCGAGATCTCCCGGCGAACTCGGAGGAATACAGCTATTTTCTAGGGGGAACGCGAACGCAGTTCCCGGACGTCTATGCGCAGGCCTCACCGGCAGCTTGGGTTTCGGACCAGGACCCACCCACCTTCATGTACGTGGGTTCCAGGGACGCCAGGGTGAGCCCCACCAAGGTGACGCGCATGCACGAATTGCTTACGGCCGCGGGTGTCCCCTCGGAACTGTTGGTCCTGCCTGGCCAGACGCATCTGTCGGCCATCAACGATCCGGCGGCGTTCCTGAAGGCCGTACGCTTCCTCGATACGCAGCTCAAGTCCGGGTAGGTCATACGATGAGACTTGCCAGCATGGTTCCGACCATGATGGCACCGGCGAGCGTCTTGGCCAGTGATCCGAGCAGACGTCCGTACAGGGCCCCGAAGCCTACGTCCAGGCTGCGCCGCCAGTCTTTGCCAGAGAGTCGTTCCCCGGCAGTGGCGCCAAACAGCGCCCCCAGACAGGCGCCAGCAAGGGCACCGACGACCGATCCGACCACGGGAATGGGAAGTCCTACGAACGCACCCGCAATGCCTCCCGCGATGGAAGCGATCAGCGACCATACCGCGCTCTTGCGACTTCCTTGCTTGCGGGTGGTACCGAGCGCGGCAGCGGCGAACTCTGCCACTTCTCCCAGGACCGCCACACCGCCTAGCGCTACCAGCACGCCCCAGGTCATTTGAAAGATCGAAGGGGGTGACACCCACGCAAATTGCGCGGCGGCAATGACGAGTAGCAGCCAGTTTCCCGGGAACCCCAAGACCGTCAGCAGCCAGCAAGTCAACAGGGCGGCGACATAGAAAGTGACGAGTGCCGTGGCGATAATGAACGTCAGCAAGGGAACTCTCCCGGACGATTGCAGATTTGGCTCGGCCTCTTGACGGTCGGGGCGAGGCGGCAGTACCAGTTGCCGCACCGCAGGACAACGAGCAGCTATCTCTGCATCCCGCCGACCAAGGGCGAAACGCCATAGGATTAGGGTAGCGAACATTGAGCGTTTCCAGAGCGCGACTTGCATCACCGTAGCGGTTTTTTCGTCGATTGCGTCTGGAAAACACGACGTGGCACACGCGACACGTGAGTACGACTCGCACGAGAACGAGAGTTTTTGGTGGAGGGCGCCCTACCGTACTTGCGATGCTCTCGGGAAAACCGAGCCTCGGTCGGGTCGTAACGATTGTTTGGTTTCGCCCCGCTTTTCGTTTGACGGCCATCATGGCCCGACCTATAGATCTGTGGGCACGCGTTCGTACGGCAGCCATGCACGGGACTTCCAGCGGGGGGGCGAGTCGGATTTCCATGGTCAGCAGGTCGCATGGACAAGAAACGAGGGAGCGGCGACGTTCACTGCTGAAAGAAGTGGGCCAGGCGCTGGAAACGCGCCGTCAGAAGGTCCAGTCGTTCGTGTCGGAACATCAACAGCGGATGGCGGAGCTGGAATCCCGTTGCCTGGTGGAATTCGAAGGGATCATGGTACGGATGTCACACTGGGCACGATTTCAGGACGAGTTCCAGAAGCGATACGCCTCGTTCTGCGACGAGCGCAAGTTGCTGGAGCAGCATCAGCAGCTCTTGGACGCACGCACTCGCGAATTAGAGGACTTGCGAAAGCAGACCGAGGAACAGCGGCGGCGAATTGCCAAGGAGCTCGAGGACCGGCAGGGTGAGCTGGCAGAGGCTCAAGATTCGGCACGCGTGGCACTGGAATCCCAGCTGTTCCAAGCGCAGGAATCGCTCCGTCTGGTCCAGCAGGAGCTGTTGGCGATCCGTACCCAGAAGGAGACGCTGCAGCGAGCTGGCGACGGCCAGCGGGAGGCAGCGGCCCAATTGGAGCAGGAAGTGGCCGAACTTCGCCACACGCTGGAACAGGGGCAGGCGGAGGCGGCTCGCCTCCAGCAAGAACTGGATCAGGCCCTGTCGGTTAGCGAAGCGCAGCGTCATGAAATGGCCGTGGGGTCCAAGGAGGTTGCCGAACACGAGAGGGAACTCAAGTCGGTGCGCGACGAATACGCCATGGCAATGGAGAGCGTGGAGTCGCTGCGGGACAAGAATGATCGGCTAGAAGCTCGGCTGGCGGAACTGCAAGAGGCGCTCGATGCCGGCGAACCCATCCGGGACATCCGAGGCAGTTTCAGCGACACGAGAGATGACGATGCTGCTCCCCTGGACTGGGAAGCCCAGAAACGCCGCCTGCTGGCCAATCTCGAAAACTCCGGCGACGATGAGGAAGCCAGTCAGATCGAGGACGCCATACGGCGGACCGAGGAGTTCCGGGTGGCCAAGGAAGCGGAAATTGCCGCGCTGCGTGGCGAAATGGAATTGCTGCAGTCCCAAGCGAAGGCCCACCACAGCCCCGCGGATACCGCACGCGAGGCCCTGCTGGATGGCGATGCTCTGATTGCCGCCGAGCGGGCCAGGTTGGCCCAACTGCAGAGCGAGATGCATGAGAAGCTGAAGCAGTCGGAGGTCGAATGTGCCAAGGAGCGAGCCAAGAATGCGCGACTGGGTTCGGAGCTTGAGCAGAAACTGCGCGACCTGGAAGCCGAGCGATCTCGCCAGGCCGGAAACGAGACGCGGACCGGTCGCGAAAAAGGGGGGCGCCGCTGGCTCGAGCATCTGGGGTTAAACGGAAAGGACGACAAGGCACAAGGGAAGTAGCCTGACAGCCGAGATCTCACTTCTCGACGGCTGTCACCATCGCCCCGGCCATCACCTCTGCCGGCGCCAGGCGATCGAGCAGAGTGGCGAGCCATGGGACAGAGTGCGCCGCACCTTCGACCAGCGTGCCATTCCACTCTGGATCGACCACGACACGATTTGCCGAGTGCCCGTTTGGAACCGCCTCAAGAGCTGTGATGAGCCTGGCTTTTGCGTCACGCGGCCCGCAGCAAATTGAAGCGCGGCGCATGTTTACGAACACAGAGAAACTGGCATGCCAACAAGATCCGAGCGTGCGGCGCCGCGGTGTAGTACCGAACCTTCAAGTTCTTGCTCCAACTTTTCCAGATGGCTCTCGGTGCGCCGTCGAAATGCATTTGCAAGCGAGCGCGTAGATTCAGCGATTCGCCCGCGTAGACGAAGTCGGACTGATCGTCGGACCCATCTCCCGACACCAAATAGATCCCAGCCGTGTCTGGAATCTTTGTAAGATCTCGCGCCGTAATGCGCAGTGCTGCGAGAAACGGCTCGCGGTAGCGTTGCGTCGAAAGAATGCGGGCTTCGTCTTGTGCGCGCTTCGACTCTTTCCTCAGCTTGAGCGCCCCCCAGCGGTACTCAAGTGAGCTGAATCCCGGCGCCAGTGCCGCTGCCTCGCGGTCGAACTCAGCCGCCGTATCCGGGTTACAAAGGATCTCGTCGAGGCTCTGCAGGCCGCGATCAAACAGTTTCTTCCAAGCGATCTCGCTGGCGAACAAGAACGAGTCACATTGTTCCCAGGAAAGTTCCGTCCGCCGCCCCGTTGGAATTGCGGCCAGCTTGCCGGCCTTTCGGGCAAGAAACAAGTTCCGGTTCCACCAGCGGACATCCCCCGGCAGTCCCATGGTCTCGCATTCACGAGCCAGCGCGGCATTGAGTTCAGGATCCGCAATCACCCGATCAAGGGAAAAGCCTTGATGGATCCGCAGGAACGCTTCGACGAGACCGCGCAGAAAAGCGGCTCTCGATCGGTCGGCTTGACCCTGCGCCGAAGCGCAGAGGATGTCTTCCAGTGGGCTCCTTTCCGATGGAGTCTGTTCGGCACGCGACTTGACACTCATCGGCGCACTCATCGTGGGCTCTGGTGCGCCCTCCAGCGCATCGCCGGCGCGAATCGCGGTCAGACGATGATTACCGCGCGTTACGTAATCGCGTGACACGTCGAAGCCGATGTATTGCCTGGTCAATTTCTTGGCAACGGCAAGCGTCGTCGCACTGCCGCTGAACGGATCGAGCACGACATCCGTCTCAACCGAACATGCGCGCAGGACGCGGCCCAGCAATTGTTCGGGCATTTGACAACCATGAAAGCCAGCACGCTCTTTGAACGTTCCCGCGACGCGCGGGAAGTACCACGTATCCTCATCCGGCGTGAAATGTCCTGCCAAATCCTGCGGGCGCAAGATCCAGGTGTCATCGGGGAGGCGGCCACTGGGATTGCCGCGGCTGTCGCCGTAGATGAGGAGACGGGCGGATGGGATGCGATTTTCGAGATTTCCGGCGCGGAAGGTGAAACGCTTGGGATCTTTGACGAAGTGAAACAAGTGGGCGTGGGAGCGGCTGAATTTTGCTTTGCAGTTGACGCCGAAGGTGTAGTACCAAATGACCCAACTACGGATGCGAAACCCCAGCTTCTGCGACTCCATTTTCAGCTCGGCCGCGTACTCGTCGCCGATGGCGAGCCAGAACGTGCCGTCGGGCTTGAGGACACGGTGGACAGCGCCGATCCAGTCGCGCGACCACGACAGGTATTGATCGTAGTCCTTGGCGTCGTGATAGACGTCATAGGCGAAGCCGATGTTAAACGGCGGATCGGCGAAGACGAGGTCTATCGATTCGGCTGGCAGGTCATTCATGCCAGCGATGCAATCGCCGTGGTGGATTTTTCCGAGGATCTGGTGGGGCAGGGGGACTTTCGACATGGGCTCTGCGCCTGGTGAATGAAAAAATGGATCGCTGAATTGTATCGGATGACTGCGGAAAGCGCGAGGGACACCTCACGAAGGAACAGGTTAGGAGGTATGGTTTTCGGCAGGCAGCGTTTCCGCCCGACGGCGCCGGTTGCGATCACGGCGGCGCTGGACGGCTACTGTGTCGTGGCCGGAACGCTTGAAGTCGCAGGGGGTCGGTCGTCAGGTAGGGGCCCGAGAGCAGATCCAGGCAATAGGGAATCGCCGGAAAGACGGCATCCAGGCACTCGGCAATGGCCTTCGGCTGGCCGGGTAGATTGACGATCAGGCATTGGCCCCTCAGGCCCGCGACCTGCCGGGACAGGATCGCCGTGGGGACCGATCGCAGGGACACGGCCCGCATTTGTTCGCCGAATCCGGGCAATATGCGGTCGCAGACCGCCAGAGTGGCTTCGGGCGTTACATCGCGCAGGGCAGGCCCGGTTCCACCCGTGGTAATGATCAGGCAGCATGACTCCCGATCCGCCAGGTCCCGCAACGTGGTTTCCACCTGTTGTTGGTCATCGGGCACGATGCGGACAACAGGCTGCCAGGGGCAGGTCAGGACCTGGTGCAGGTAATCCTGAAGGGCGGGCCCTCCCAGGTCTTCGTAGAGCCCTTGGCTGGCTCGATCGGAGACCGTCACGATCCCGATTCGCGCTGGAGTTTCACCGGTCGGCATGGCTGGACAATCGCATTTCCCGATGGGTGTGTGGGGCGCGGGTTGACGCACTGCGTTTCATCAGCCTAAAGTCGAGCAGCCTGCGCGCTGGCGACGACAGGCTCAACGACTTCGCGCCAGGGAGAACATTGTGCCGCGACGCGACGACTTGCGAAAGATCCTGCTGATCGGTTCGGGCCCCATCGTGATCGGCCAGGCCTGCGAATTCGACTATTCCGGGACGCAGGCCTGCAAGGCGCTGCGGGATGAAGGCTATGAGGTCGTTCTGATCAATTCCAATCCCGCCACCATCATGACCGATCCGGAAACGGCAGATCGGACCTATATCGAGCCCTTGACCTGGGAAATGGCTGCCAAGGTGATTGAGGTGGAGCGGCCTGATGCGTTGCTGCCGACGTTGGGAGGGCAGACCGGTCTGAATCTGGCCATGGACCTGGCGCGCCACGGAGTCTTGCGGGATTACGGCGTGGAGATGATCGGTGCGCGCCCGGAGGTGATCGCCAAGGCGGAAGAGCGCGATCAGTTTCGTTTGGCCATGGCTCGGATTGGATTGGAATGCTGCCGCGGCGAAACGGTGCGATCCTTGGCCGCGGCACGGGAGGCCGCCGGCCGCATTGGACTCCCCTGCGTCGTTCGCCCCAGTTTCACGCTGGGGGGCAGCGGTTCCGCCATCGCCCACAATCGCGAAGCGCTCGATTTCCTCGTCCGTAACGGCCTGGACCAGTCCCCGATCCATGAGGTCCTGATCGAGGAATCGATCATCGGCTGGAAAGAATTTGAAATGGAAGTCATGCGGGACCTGGACGACAACGTGGTGATCATCTGCTCGATCGAGAACGTCGATCCCATGGGAGTTCACACGGGAGACTCGATCACCGTAGCACCGGCGCAGACGTTGTCGGATAAAGAGTATCAGCGAATGCGGAATGCCAGCCTGGCTGTCATACGTGAGATTGGCGTGGAGACAGGGGGCTCCAATATCCAGTTCGCTGTCGAACCGGACACGGGCCGCATGATCGTGATCGAGATGAATCCGCGGGTCAGCCGATCCAGCGCCTTGGCCTCCAAGGCCACAGGATTTCCCATTGCGAAAATCGCCGCCAAACTGGCGGTTGGGTATCGGCTGCACGAGCTGGCCAATGATATTACCCGCAAGACGCAGGCCTGTTTCGAGCCCACGATTGATTACGTCGTCACCAAGATCCCGCGATTCGCCTTTGAGAAGTTTCCTGAGGCGGATCCCACGTTGACGACGCAAATGAAAAGTGTCGGCGAAACGATGGCCATCGGGAGGACCTTCAAGGAATCGTTGCAAAAGGCACTGCGCGGTCTGGAAATCGGCAGTTTCGGCTGGGGATGTGACGCCAGCGATCTGTGGGGAACCGCACGGCAGCCTGCCCTGGACGCCATTCGCGCCAAACTGGCCACCGCCAATTGCGAGCGGGTATTTTATTTGCGCTATGCCATGAAACAGGGGATGACCCGTGAGGAGATTCACGATCTGACCCGGATCGACCCCTGGTTCCTGGATCAGCTTTTCCAGCTGGTCGAATTCGAATCGCAACTACGGCAGGCAGGTCGCCTGGAGGCGCTCGATGACGCCATGCTGCGCACCGCCAAGCGCTATGGGTTTTCGGATCGGCAGCTGGGACACATCCTCGACGCCGGTGAAGGGGAAGTACGGCAAGAGCGAAAGCGCCGTGGCATCGTGGCGACCTATAAGGCGGTGGATACCTGTGCTGCCGAGTTTGAAGCGTTCACGCCCTATTTCTATTCCACGTACGAAGAGGAAGATGAAACGCCTCCGGCCGTTGCCGGTCGAAAGCGGATCATGATCCTGGGGGGAGGACCGAACCGTATCGGCCAGGGAATCGAGTTCGACTACTGCTGCTGCCACGCCAGTTTTGCGCTGCGTGATCTGGGTATCGAATCGATCATGGTCAATTCCAATCCGGAAACGGTCAGCACAGACTACGATACGAGCGATCTGCTCTTTTTCGAGCCGCTCACCACGGAGGACGTGCTCAATATCTGCGACCGCGTCCAGCCTGACGGGCTGATCGTACAGTTTGGTGGTCAGACACCGCTGAACCTGGCACGCGCGCTGCAAGTGGCGGGCATCCCGATCATTGGGACGAGCGTCGACGCCATCGAAGCCGCTGAGGATCGAGGACTTTTTCAGCAGGTTCTCTCGCGATTGGGTCTGCAGCAACCGGCCAACGGGCTGGCGCATACATTGAGTCAGGCTCGGGACGAGGCCGCCAAGATCGGCTTCCCTGTATTGGTGCGCCCCAGCTTTGTGCTGGGGGGCAGGGCCATGGAAATCTGCTTTGACGCGGAACAATTCGAGCGGTTCGTGGCGGAGGCCCTCATCGTGGCACAGGGCCATCCCGTGCTCATCGACCGCTTTCTGGAAGACGCGACCGAGGTCGACGTCGATGCCATTTGCGACGGACGCGAGGTGCGCGTGATTGGCATCATGGAGCATATTGAAGCCGCGGGGATTCATTCGGGCGACTCGGCCTGCGTCCTGCCGCACTATACGTTGCCCGATGAGGTCGTCGATCAGATTCGATTCGCGACCCAGGCCATGGCCCGCGCGCTCAAGGTCGTAGGGCTCATGAACGTGCAGTGCGCCGTCCGAAAGGAGGATGGACGGTACGTGATCTATATCCTGGAGGCCAACCCGCGTGCCAGTCGCACGGTCCCCTTTGTGGCGAAGGCCACCGGTTCGCCGTGGGCCCGGGTCGCGACCCAGGTCATGGTGGGCCACACCCTGGAGTCGCTTGGTTATCTTCAGGATCCCAGCCCCGCCGCCGTCTCCGTGAAGGAAAGTGTCTTCCCCTTTCGCAAATTTGCCGGCGTGGACATCGTGCTGGGACCAGAAATGCGCAGCACGGGCGAAGTCATGGGGATCGACGCCGACTTTCCCCTGGCGTTTGCCAAGAGCCAGCTGGCGGCAGGGGTTCATCTCCCCCCGTCCGGCCGCATTTTCCTCAGCGTCACCGACCGATACAAACCGCAGGCCGTCTTGCTCGCCAAGCGATTGCAGGCCTTGGGATATGAGTTCCTGGCCACCGCCGGTACCGCGCAGGCGCTGGTCTCTGCGGGAGTTTCCGTCGAACGTGTTCATAAGATCGCCGAAGGACGCCCGAATCTGATCGACGAACTGATTGATCAGCGAGTCGCCCTGGTCCTGAACACCCCCAAGGGGAAAGGGGCCCGCACGGACGAGGGGAAGATTCGAGCCATGGCGGTACAGTGTGGCGTCCCCTGCATCACGACGATTCAGGCGGCCGAGGCGGCCGTCTTAGCCCTGGAAGCCCTCCGCGAGCGCCCCATGCAGGTCCAGGCACTGCAAGACCGCTTCCCAGCCGAACGGGCCTGCCACCATGCCATGACGGGAATCATGGTTCGAAACGCGTAAGCAGGGTACCTCCCGCGCACGGTCGAAAAACGTTCCTGATGCGTACGCTTCTGCCGGTCTGGCGATTGCGGCGCGATGGACTTCCCTCGTTCAATCCGGTTCTTCGGATGCCCGTGACTCCGCGTTCCCTCTGACCCGTTCGTCCAGAAGGCCCCGCAGCCTCTGTCGAAGCCGCGACCGCAAGTTGGGGGCGAAGGTACCCTCAGGCTGCGGTTCGTTCCATCGCTGTTTCCAGCGCTCCATGGCCTGCCGCAGCTCCAGCGCGAGCTCGGGACTGCTGCTGAGCAATCCCGTGAGCAGTGGATGATCTGCCAGCTCCGTCGTAGCAAACGCGGCCATGTCGATCCGCGGCTGTCCCAAGGTGCCCTTGATGGGAAGTGAGACCTCGTGGCCCGCCAGTCGCGACGCCAATCCCTCCAACCCGCGATCTTCAATCCAGGGCAACTCCCGCGGAAGTCGAAACCGAACCAAGAGGTCGATGGAACGATCCAACATGACCTGGCCCGCACTTTGCACCTCCAGACCGGCCAATTGAAAGCACAATCCCTCGTGGGAAACGGCGTGATCTTGTAAGACAAATTGGACACGGCTTTCATCGACCAGGGTCAACGCGGGGGTCCTGGCAAAGCGCTTGGCGAATTCTTGCAGCAGGGGGCCTGGCGTGGCGCGAATTGAGTGGATCGTCAACGATCCGTGACAATAGCCCGCTCCCAGATCGTCCAGGGGGAACACCGCACCGGTCGTCGCGAGCGAGAAGGAACCGTCCAGATTCGTGGCTTGTGACAGAATGGGGGCCATGAACTGCAGCAGGTCCCGGGTGATGGCGGGAGTGATTTCGACATGGTCCAGTAAGGTTCCTTCCCGCACCGTCAGGTAGGGGGACGACGCGCGTGACGGTTTGGGCTGGAGTCCGATCCACATATTGAGATCACCGGTGGTCCAGGCCTGGGCCTGGGCGTGCCGCTGGAAGGTGAGCGTCCCGCCCACGATTTCGGCGGTCAAGGCGACGCGCTGCAAGGCGGCCTTTTCCCAGTCGGGCAGGCGCGGCGGGGAGCCGTCGATCGACCCCGCCAGGGCATCGGCGAGATTACTGCCACGATCGTGAAGTACCAGATGCACATTGGGTTGCTCTACCCGGTAATTCCCCAGGCTCCCGGGATGGATCAGCGCGCTCCAGAGTTCCGTGTCGCCCGAGAGGCGAGGGACGCGGATGACAGTGGAACCATCGGGTGCCTTGAGCGTTAGCCCCTGCACCGACAGCGGTTCGAACCAATGCCAGCGAAGATGTTCCGCTTCGAGCGTGCCACGCACGGGACCGGCAATCTGTCGCAGGATCCATCGCCGGACGAAGGGAACGTCTCCCAACGAGGGCGCCAGTACCAACAGCGCCAGAACGCCGCCGACCCCAAGCAGCAGGAGCCACCAACGACGGCGGACGGTTCGGCGCGCCGAAGGCTCGGATCGGCGGTTCGGATCCGTCACCTGCGTTTCGACGATTCGTGTTGGAACACTTCCCATGATTCCATCCATTCCGCGATGCGGTCGCGGGTCCACCAGCGAGCAAACTGCTTGACTTTTCGATCCAGGCACTGGGTTTCTACCTGCCGGGCAGTTTCCAGGGTATCGACCAGGTACCGGAAGCGGGAATCCCCTTTCCATTGTTCCAGATGCCGAATTGCCACGGAGTGGTCATTGATCTCGCCGAGTTTTTGCTGGGTCTGGCAGAGGAATCCGTAGGCCGACTTGGGAAACCCGCTACCCAGGGCAGATGCGGCGATTTCGAGGGTGTAGCGGAGCCGTTTGCTGTGCACGCGGAGTCGATGCAGATCGGCGGCGTGCGTAGCCGCGAGATGGTCCTGGAAGGGGGGAAAGATCCCACGGCGGAAGGACCGGAGGGATTCCGCCACCATCACGCGCGCGGCATCGCGCCACAGAGGCTCCTGTCCATGTGCCCGCCAGCGGATGCGAACCATCAACTGCCGAAGCCGCCGATGGAACTTGGACCCGCCCGCACGATGGGATGCGTCGATCAGCGGGGCATGGGCCTTGTGGCGAAGCCGACCGAGGGCATCTCCCAGGGCCTGACTCTCTTCCCGGGAGATGCCGGGGACACCGGAATGCAATCGCGCCAGATGGACATCCAAATCACGACGCGGGCCGGCAGCGCGCCGAATCCTGCGCAGGATTCGGGACCACCGCCGGTGTTGTTGCACAGGCTGCAACCGCGCGAACAGGCGCAAGGCCGCTTGAGCACGTCGTGTGGCCACGCGCAACTGATGGACCGATTCCAGGTGGATGTGGGGGAACCAGGCGGCCAACGGGAGGTAGAACGACACCTGTTGCAGCCGAAGCAGGATGGCCAGCCGAGCAACCGTCGACACAGTGGCCCGTTCGTTCGTTTCCGGCAGCCATTTCGAATCGGGCAGCATGGCAGTTCGTCAGGTTGCGGCGCTGCTGGAACACGTGGGTGCTGCCGTGCGGGTCGGAGTTCCTTTCGGTCCCTCGACCACGACCGCCAGTCGGGTTCCGAAGACCTTTTCAAACAAGTCGCGTCGTCCACGGGCAGCCCAGAGTTCCAGCTCAGCGTCCTCGGCCGCCCTCAAGTGAAGAGTGATTTGTCCTGCGGAGCGGACGACACGGATCGCCGTCACACGCTGCGCATATCCTCGGTCCAGGCCTCCCGCCAGCCGCAGAATGGCCGCCAAGCGTTTGACACGGCGGCGGTCTGGCTCGGGCAATTGCCGCAGGTTCGCGTGCCTCTTTTTTGGCTTGGCCCCTCGATGATACCGGGCGATATTGGCCACCAAGGCAAGTTCTTGCTTCCGAAAGCCGGGAACTCGGCTGTTCAAAATCAGCTGATAACTGTGTTTGTGATGGGAACGGTAGTTGATCAGGTAGCCTACGTCCTGCAGGAGTGCGGCGGTCTCGAGCAGGCGGCGGTCCCCCCGTTCCAGGGGGAACCCGCTGCAAAGTCCGTCGAAGATCTGGCCGGCGAGTCGGGCCGTGTGCCGGGCATGGCCCAGATCCACCCCGCAGCTGGCTGCGAAGTTCTCGAGTATCGCCCGTACCTTTCGTTTTCCCGCGGGCTGGGGCTCTGCGCGATCAAGCATCGACAGCAGCAGGCCATCGCGGACCCCTCCCGTATGGACGCGGAGAACATTGGCCTGCAAGCGAGCCATGACGCGACTGATAATCGCCAGGCCAGCGACCATGATGTCCGACCGGTCCGCGCCCAGACCCGGCAGATTACGCCGCTCCTTGGGGGACATTCGGCGGACACGTTCCAGGAGATGACAGACGTCCGCATGAGTGACCCGATAGCCCCAGACGGAGTTGGGATCTTCCTTCCTTCGGGAGATCAGGATGGAAGCCATGGCAGTGAAGGTCCCTCCCGTTCCGTAGATCCACTGGGGAATGAAGGGGCACTTGCAAATCTGGCGCTTGGCCTCCCGTTCCACGGAAACCAGTAGCCGCTCATGATCGGAATCGAAGAGCTCTCGGTCTCCGCCGTAGAGCTCGGTCATTCGGACAGCGCCCAGGTTGGTCGAAAAGGTGGCTTCGACATGTCCGGCCGATGCCATCACGATCTCCGTACTGCCTCCCCCCAGGTCCACCACGGCCACATTCTGTTCGGACAGATCAAACGCAGCCTGCACACTGCGGAATGCCAGCAGGCCTTCCCGCTTGGCGGAAATCACGCGGGCCTTCAGACCGACCTGCGATTCCACACGGCGGAGGAACTCTTTGCCGTTGGCTGCTTCGCGCACCGCGCAGGTGGCGATGGTTTCCAGCCGAGTTACCTGCAGCCCCTCGGCCAGCTGTTTGAAATGGCCCAGTACTTCCAGCGTCTCTTCCATCGCCACGGGATCCAGCCGGCCGGTCGACCCCAGCGAGCGAGCCAGCCGCGTGCAATGGCGTTCTTCGTCGATCACACGAAAATGATCGACATGCAGCGGTTCCGCCACCACAAGTCGCAGACTATTGGAACCAATGTCGATGGCGGCCAGCCGTCCCAAATCCCTGTCGGACATCCGTTTGCTGCTTGTGGACATGCGAGGTACGCGCGTCAATCCCCGTGGCATGGGCGTCCAAGGATCCGTCCCGTGGATACGGCGAGCCCATTCTAGTGTACGCTACAGGACGTGTCCTGCCAAAAGGGAGGGAAACCGGTAGCGACCGCCCCCACGTGCACCGCTGCGCGGCGTCGATGGGCTAAACTTGAGAGGGATCATCCCAGATCAGGGCACGAGGGATTCTCATGCGCAACCATAAACTCTCTGCCGCGGGGCCGGTCAACGGCCAGCCTCACGTTCGCGAGGCACTGACCTTTCATCCCGAACATTTTCTGAATCGCGAGCTCAGTTGGCTCGATTTCAACGGCCGCGTGCTGGAAGAAGCCATGGATCCCACAACCCCCTTGCTGGAGCGGTTGAAGTTTCTGGGGATCTTCAGTTCGAACCTGGATGAGTTCTTTATGGTCCGCGTGGCGGGGCTGCGGGAACAGGCCTTTCAGGAAGGAGTTCCCCAGGATTTCAATGCCGACGGTATGAAGGCCATTGATCAACTGATCCAGATCAGTCTGCGAACCCGGGAGCTGGTTCGCCTGCAATACGAATGTCTGAACGAACAGATTATGCCGTCCCTGGCCAGCGAGGGGATCCGCATTGTCCCTTATGCGGAAGTGCGTCCCGACCGGGCGCTGGAATCGTATTTTCAGCAGATGATCTTTCCCATCATTACGCCGATGGCGATCGATCCCAGCCATCCGCACCCTCGATATCATAATCGAGCGCTGTACTTGATGGCCAAACTGAGGCGCCGATCCGGACTGGGGCCCCGGGACCTGTTTGCCGTGGTCCAGATCCCGCAGGTTTTGCCGCGTCTCGTGCCGCTTCCCAACCTACTGAACTCGGACGAACTGCGGTTTGTCCTGCTGGAAGACCTGGTGGCCAACCGCATCACCGATTTTTTTGGTGGGTTTCATGTCGATACGCAGGCGGCCTTTCGCATCACCCGCGACAGTGACATCGAGATCATCGAACAGGAATCGGATGACATGGTCCGCTTGATCGAGGAGCGACTCAAGGAGCGGCGACGTGCGGATGCGGTTCGGTTGGAGATCACCGAGGAGGCGGACCCGGCGTTCGTGGATCTGCTGGTCCAGCAGGAAGAGCTCCGGACACCCTCGGGGAATCCGGCGGTCTACAATGAGGTGTATCCGGTGGCTGGCCCGCTGGACTTGACGGGCTTTTCATCGCTGTTGTCCTTGGCGGACCGCGACCATCTGCGGGATACGCCGATTACGCCATCGGTTCCCCGCGGTCTGCGCCGACCTGGCGAAGACTTGTTCGCGGCCATTCGCCGCCGGGATATCTTGCTCCATCATCCGTACGACACGTTCGGACCGGTGGTGGAGTTCGTACGGCGGGCGGCCCAGGATCCACAGGTCCTGGCCATCAAACAGACCCTCTACCGGACCAGTGGCGATTCCCCCATCGTTGCGGCGCTCAGTGAGGCGGCCGAAAACGGGAAACACGTCACGGCCATTGTGGAACTGAAGGCCCGCTTTGACGAAGCCGCTAACGTCTCCTGGTCGCGGCAAATGGAGCGGGCGGGCGTTCATGTCGTCTACGGCCTCATGGATTTGAAAACCCATTGCAAGGTCTCCCTCGTGGTGAGGCGGGAAGACTACGCCGTCCGCCGCTACGTCCACTTGTCCACGGGAAACTACAACCCCGCCACGGCCATGATCTACACCGACTTGGGACTGTTCACCTGCGACGAACAGATGGCCACCGATGTCTCGGCGCTCTTCAACCTCCTGACGGGTTACTCCCAGGGGCACGACTGGCAAAAACTGATCGTGGCCCCGGGGGACCTGCACCGCCGCACCATCGAACTGATCGATGAACAGACGCAGCGGGCCGCCAAGAACAAGCCTGCTCGCATCATCGCCAAGCTCAACTCCCTGGTGGACCCGCGTGTGATCGAAGCGCTGTATCGTGCCAGTCAGGCAGGTGTGGAAATCGAACTTTTCATCCGGGGCATCTGCTGCCTGAGACCGGGGATTCCGGGGATTTCCGAGAATATCCGTGTGCGCAGCATTGTGGACCGGTTTCTGGAACATAGTCGGGTCCTGGTGTTCGGCCCCGACGATTCGGCCCAAGTATGCTTGTCCAGTGCCGACTGGATGCCGCGGAACTTCTATCGCCGCGTGGAGGTCATGTTTCCCATCGAGTCACCGGGCCTGCGAAAACGGATCCTGCAGGAGATCCTTCCCGCCTACCGGCGTGACAACGTCAAGGCACGAGTCCTGCGCCCGGATGGCACATGCGTCCGGGTGGAACGGCGACAGGGGGAACCGCCACACCGTTGCCAGACGGAGCTGATGGAGCTCAAGACCGGGGAGCAATTCCCGGCGCGTGCGGACTCCATGTCTTCCAACAAGCGGCGTGACGCATCGCGCAAATCGAGGTCCAAGCGGGGATGAATCGCGACGAGGACCTGGCGGGCGCGGCCAGGTTCCGGCCTATGCCTGGACCTGCTGCCAGCAGGCACGCAGGTACTCGATGCTCTGGCTGGCCAGCTGCTCCGGACCAGGGGACATGTCGAACACTTCCACGGAGACCCAGCCGGTGTAGCCCACGTCGCGGAGGGCCTGCAGGATCGGCACGAAATCGACGTGGCCCATACCGGGACCGCGAAGATTGGGGTCGTTGGCGTGGAAGTGGGCGAGCATGGCGGCGTGTTCGCGGATGATGTCTGGAACCGGCATTGACTCTTGTGACATGGCCTTCACGTCCAGGTGCAATCGCACGCTGGGGCTGTCGACGATGCGGATCAGCTCTTCGGCTTCCGCCGCCGACCGCAGCAGGTTGCATTCCCGGGCCCCCAGGGGCTCGATGGCCAGCACGACCCCCGCCTGGGTCAGCAGCGGCACGGCCGACTGAATCACTTCGGCAGCGTAGGCCAGTCCATCGCCTCGCGAGACCCCTTCGGCCAGCCGGCGGTGCTGGGGCGACCCCAGGACCATCACGCGCCCCGCCAGGTCTTGGCACAAGTCGACAAGTCGCTTCAGATGGTCGGACGTGTGGCGTCGCACCCGTGGGTCGGGGTTCGTCAGGTGGCAGCCCTGGGTGCGTGCGAACAGCCAATGAAGTCCCACGATTTCCAGGCCAAATTCGCCGGCCGTTCGCCTCAAGGCTGCGCGCGCCCCGTCTCCCAGGGTCTGGAGGTCATCCCCCAGGGTAAAGGGGGCCACCTCCAATCCGCCGTAGCCCAGCGCTTGGACATTGGCGCAGATCCGCTGCCAGGGCCAATCTTCGAACGTCTCGTTGCAGATCGCGAACCGCACAGTGTCATCCTGATTGGGGCGGAAAGGCGGGACGAGCGGGCGGCTCCTGCGGCCCATGGGTCTCTTCCCTACGACCGGTACAAGCGCTGCAGCCGATCTGACAGCGGCAGGTCTTGGACCCACTTCCGCGGACATTCCCGGACATGGCCCGGCCGGGAGTATTCTATAGTTGCTCAACATGTCGCGAAAGCAACATTCTGGCCTCTGGGGTTCGTCCATGCGTCAGTCGGCTCGCCAATTCCAGGTCTTCGTGTCGCTGGCCGACTGTGTCACCGCCAGTGGGCACCGCCATGTGCGAGACAGTGTGGATTGGATCCCGCACGACTTGTTTCCGGACGTCTTCGTCGTGCGGTGCTGTGGGGACCGGCTGCGGGAACTGTGCCTGGAATGGAACCGAAGCCTGAATCCCGCCGACTTGGAGGTCATTCGCTGCCACGTGACGACTTTGGATCAGGAACCCACCGCCGGGCAGCTGATGCACAGCCGGAACCTGCGGTGGCTGTTGGAATGGTTGAATGGCCGGTGGCTGCATGACCTGTTGCGGTCGGAGCGGCTCGTGACGTTCTTTCAGCCGATCGTGGATTTGGCCAGGCGATCCCGCATCTTTGCGTTCGAATGCCTGTCTCGGGCTCAGGGCTGGAACGGTGAATTGATTCCGCCCGACCAGTTGTTCCGGGCGGCGCGCGCCACGGGGCAACTGGCCTCGCTGGACCACGCAGCCCAGTTGACGGCAGTCCGAACTGCGGCCCGTCACAAATTGAACACCTGCATCTTTGTCAATTTCTCCCCTCGTTTTCTGGAGCATACGGCGGCTTCCTTGGAGCGGACCATCATTACGTCGATCAATGAAGGGCTCCCCTCCGATCGATTGGTATTCGAGGTCGTCGAGAGTGACAAGCTTCAAGATTTTGAACTGCTGGCTCGCGTTCTGAGGTTCTGCCGGGAAGCAGGCAGCCGCGTGGCGCTGGATGATGTCGGGGCCGGCTATAATTCCCTCTCCTTGATGGCCGAGGTTCGTCCCGATTTCATCAAGATCGATCGGGAACTGATCCGTGGCGTGGACAAGGACCTGTTCAAGTGCCGGGTCGTGTCCAAGCTGATCGAGCTGGCACGCGATCTGGAGATCGCGACCGTCGTGGAAGGAATCGAGTCGGAATCGGAATGGGAATGGGCTGTGAATCAGGGGGCCGAGTACGCACAGGGCTTTCTCTTTGGAAGGCCGACTCCGCATCCTCTGGAGATGATGGAAACCGGGGCGCCAGGGCTTGTCCCCGAGGGTGAAGCCTCACCCGACGTGCAGGAAGTGATGCCATGAATTCAGTAACCATTTTTCCACATGAACTCTTGCGGCCAGAAGTCCTGATCTGGATGCTTCCTTGCGTCCTGGTCTGTATCGCCATTGGAGTCACCATTGGACGTGGACTCGCCCTGCGGTTCTTTCATACCCGGATGCAATCCGAACGGCAGCGACTGGTCATGGCGCTGCACAAACTGCTGGAAAGTACGGAGCAATTGTCGCTGGACGTGGGTAGTCACAAATCCGAACTTGCCGATGTCGAACGCACCATCCATGACCTGCCCATCGAGGGGGACTTTGAGGTCGTGCAACAGGTCTTCCTGGAGCATATTGGTGCCGTGGTCGAATCGCATAAGCGGCTGGAAGACGACCTGGTGGTGACGAAGTATCAGTTGGACGAACAGGCACAAGAACTGGACCGTACTCGCGTGGAAGCCCGCACCGACAAGCTCTCGGGCCTCGCCAACCGCAAGGCCTTCGACGAAGCGCTGCAGTTTGCGCTCGCCAGCTTCAAGCGGAAGGGAACTACGTTTGCCGTGGCACTGGCCGATGTCGACCATTTCAAGCGGATCAACGATACCCACGGTCACGATTCGGGAGATCGGGTTGTTTCCAAGATCGGTGATGTGCTCAGGGAACATTGCCGATCCCATGACTGGATCGCCAGGTTTGGCGGCGACGAATTTGCCGTGATCTTCACGAAAGTGAGTGAAGCGCAAGCGTTGCAGGCGGCCCAGCGGTTGCGGGCGGCCATCGGGGCCAGCAACTTTGACGTGGGCATGGATGGCGCACGCATCGCAGTGACATTCAGCATGGGGCTGGCGTACCCCAAACATGAAGACGACGTCTTGAGCATCTTCAAACGAGCGGACGATGCGCTCTACCGTGCCAAAAACAACGGGCGAAACTGCCTTTGTGGCATGGACGGAGACGTGCTCGATAGCGACGGAGAGGAGGAGGTGGCGCCCTCGGCCACGTCCGACACACAGGTGATTGAAGGTTCCCTACCGGCGTGAACCGATCCGTGAAACGCGTCGCATCCAGGTCCCGCGTTCGTGCGAGTCGCGCACGCGTGTCGCCTGGGCCACGTCGTGTATCCCAACACGGAACACCCCAGGACAGAGTCACCGTGGCGAACCGCAGTTGACGAATCGCACACGGTCATTTAGTCGTGAACGCCGATACCCCCTCCTGCGTAGAGGGATTCAATCTGCGGCCGAAACATCTGGCAGATCGCGTCTCGCTTCAGGCTCAACTTGGGAGTCAGCTGCCCCCCTTCGATCGTGAAACCACGATCGAGCAGCACAAACCGCTGCACATGTTCATGAGCCGCCAGATTGCCCAGCTGTTCGCGAATCCGATCCTGGTAGATCCGCCGGACCCGGTGGTGCCGCAGGGCGCCGCGGCGTGAGAAGACCCAGAGTCGCTGCTTGCGGATCTCGGCGCCAAGTGTTTCCGGGTCCGGCACGATCAAGGCCGTCAGGTACTTGCGATCGTTGCCAATCACCATTGCCTGAAGGATCAAGGGGTCCCGGCAGAGCAGTCCTTCGATGTGCGTCGGACTGACCTTCTTGCCCGTCGACATTACCAGGAGCTCCTTCTTGCGCCCCGTGATGCTGATGAATCCATCCTGGTCGATGGCTCCCAGGTCTCCCGTGTGAAACCAGCCGTCTTGGATGGCATCCCGCGTCGCCGCTTCGTTCTTCCAATAGCACGCCATCACATGCGGTCCTCGCGTGGACAACTCACCGTCCGGTTCAATCCGCACCTCGACACCCGGGAGGGCCTTCCCTACCGTGCCGCATCGGCACACCTCCGGAGTCGACAGGGCAACGACCGGAGAGGTCTCGGTCAGACCATAGCCCGGCAAGAGCGGTAACCCGCGCTCGTGAAAGAAAAGGTAGGTCGACGGTGACAAAGCGGCCCCGCCGCAGAAGCAGGCGCGAAGATTCGGCCCCAGGATCTGCTGCAGCGTGATGGGACTTGGCGACTTCGCCGATTCCGCCACGCGATGGGCGATCCGATCGTAGAAATACGGAACGCCATTCATGAGGGTCGGCTGCACAACACGGCAATCCTCAATCACCGTGTCGCGATTTCGTGCGAGCGCCAGCTGCGAACCTCGGGCCAACCAGGTGTAAAGGTCGCACGTCCTGGCGTAGATATGGCTGAGGGGCAGGAAACACAGCCGCCGATCGGTCGGCAGTTCGTCCAGCGTCTGGATCACTGCCAGGGCATTGGTCGCCAGGTTTGCATGGGTCAAGGCCACGGCCTTCGGTGCCCCCCCAGTACCGGAAGAATATAAGATCGTGGCGATCGCCCGGGGATCGTGCCGATCCCGCTCATGTTCCACCAACTCCATCCCCTGGCCCGGGTCGGCTTGTGCGGCGAGTTCCGAGAAGACCGGTACGCCTCGGTGTGGCTCATACGTGGCGATTCGCAGTGACCTCAGCCCGGCATAGCTGGTACTCCTCAGTTCGCGGAGCATCTTCGCGGACGATACGAGGGTCAGGGCCGGTTCGGCGTGTTCAATCTGTTCGGCCGCCTGGGAGGCGGTCAACGTACTGTGGAGCGGGACGTGCACGGCGCGCAGCGCCTGCAGGGCCAGGTCCGTCACGATCCACTCGTATCGATTCTCGCTCCAATGCACGACCCGATCGCCGGCGAGGACCCCCATGTGGGTGAAGGCCGCAACAGCCCGCGCCACATCCGCGGCAATTTCGGACCAGGACCGGGATCGATACGTCCCTTCCGGGGCGATCCAGAGGGCCATCGAGTCGGGTGTCTGTTGGGCGTGATCCCACAAATGCGCCACCAGGGGTCGGTCATAACCGAGCGCCGACACGGACTTCGTCTGCACTCCTCGCCGTTGAGCGACCAAGTCGGCCCCCCCAAGGCGGGTCGTGCCCGCCCCCAAATTCGTGCTTCCGGGTTGATGATGTTCCGTTCCCGTTCGTTGCTACCGCCTGCACGATGCCATCGCCAGATTTCAGTGGACTTCCGAGGGGGCCAGTACGAGGCCCCGAAGTGCGTCCAGTGCGGAAATCACCTCCTGAGCCGTGACGTGGCACCACCCCGCCAGCTTGTGCCGCAGGATGGCCATTTTGAACGATTCCATCGCTTCTGCAAGATCCCCGGGAAGTTGCGTGACCTGTGCAAAGGGTCGCTCGGCGGCGCGTTCTCCAAGTATCTCCCCGGCATCCGGTGCATTGGTGGGCGTGTCCGACCCCCAATCGGCGTGTCGGTTGTCCCCCTTTGCCGGGGGGTCCCGGGACTCCGGATCCCCAAGGGTGGCCTCAAGGGTGGTGTCGCATTCCTGCGTGCCGCTCTCCGCCGCGTCCGAGACCTCCACGTCTTCGTCGATCTCCGTGGTTACCTCGTCCAGTTCGCTCGGCTGCTCACCACCCAGGGTCTCCCATCGTTGGCTTCGCATCTGGGAGACGGACCAGTGATTCTGCAAGGCGCCTTCCAGCCACATCTCCCCATCCTCCCAGTCGATTGCCGCGTGGAAGTGGCTCCAGAAGAGTCCCGGATACGATTCGGCAACCGGATGGAAACGGTCGTGCACGCGTCGTAGCCGACCGACATGTTGGGGGGTGATGCCCCCCACCAGGCGGGCCCACGACTCGTCGCTGTATTCCTGCGATTTTGCCCGAGCCTTCATCAATGCGGATCGCCACGCGGAAATGATCCTTCCCTTTTCCCAATTGGTGACACTGACCAGGCGCCGCCATTCCCCGACAAAGGGCGCTGTCGCCTGCGATTGACGTTCCGTTCCAGTGGATACCGTTTCCATGTCCTCAGTCCTTGGTGCCAGAACCGTACGATGAACGTTCGACGCGCACCGAAACTGATGCGCCAGCAAACGAACAGAGTCTACCCGTGAGCGCGACCTTTCGCAGCCAGATCGCGGCGCGAGAACTCAGTGCGTGACAATCGCTGGCCCACGAATTCGCCGTGGTCTTGCCAACCTGGCGCCGACGAGGAGAGGCCCACGGTTGTGGACAACGTGTCGACAACGTGTCGATGGCTGCCGTCGACGATTGGTCGCCCTGCGGCGAGCGAACGAAGTCCATGGAACCATGGGGCTACGGCTGGGTCGCCCGCTCGACCGAATGAAACCCACACGTTTTGTGAGTCCCATCGCAAAAGGGCTTGCGAGCCGAATGCCCGCAGCGGCAGAGGGCGATCGCGGGCTTGGAAGTGTCGATCGCAAAGGCGTTTCCCTCTGCATCAAGCAGCTCGAAGGGACCTTCGACCAGGAGAGGTCCATTATCGCGGACACGAATCTGGGTAGGGGTCATGGCACGGCGGTTTGTGTAAGAGGATGGGGCGAGTTGTTACGGGCCGGCAGCCGGAGATTGAAGGATCAGCAAGACCTTCTGCTTCGCCGGCGTCACCTGTCTTCCTGCCGCCTGCGACGGAACCAGGTCTCGTTGGTCCCGAGACCGTGTTATATCTGCTTCGGGCGACCGGCGGTATTCCGCTCGTTCCGGTTGGTGCCCTCCGCGGCTGGCGGCGGGGAGTTCTTTCGATCGCTGCGGAGCGCTGGCCATATCGTCCTTTCGCTGGAATTCGCCCAAGTAAAGGAGTTCCTGGAGACGTTCCGCAGGGGCCTGAAAGCCACCACGCGGATCCGTCTCGTCCACGGGGGACAACTGCTGCAGCCAGCCGTCCACTTCGTGCGGAGGTGTCCCTGGCCGCACCACCGACAAGCCGGAACGGGTCAATTGATCAACCAGCCTGTCGATTTCCTCATCCGTGGCTTCCCAGGAGTAAAATTGGTCTGCCTGCTGGTCCTTCTGACCCAACTGCGATTCATCGGATCCTGCATCCATCGCGTTTCCAGAGCCCTGGAGGCGTTTCAGTGACTCCCATTCGTTCTGCGAATGGGCTTGCGCGATCAGCACGACATCGAAGGACTCGGCGCGGAGCGGCATTGCCGGCGATGCGACTTCTCGAGCGGCGGCGCGTCCCCGGTTGGTTTTCTCCAAGGCGTGTGCCTCGGCGGTAGCAACGTTCTGAACGGGTTGTCCGGCCGATGCAGCGAGATCTTTGTTTGAGGCGGAGTCCTTTGCCACTTTCAACTTGTCCTCGAGTTCAGGCCCGCCGGAAGGCGGAGCGGCAAAGGGGGTCGAAGGTTGGCGTTCCATCCGCGGCGAGCTTTCTCGTTGGCCGCTGGCCGCAGCAGGAAGGTCACGGGGAGAAGCGTCGGCGACTTTCTGGATCGGCTGCCGCACCGATTCGGGTGCGGCCTGCGGGGCCTTGGCGAGCTCACGTGGCTTCTGCAGCCTCGGCACCAGGGACAATGCGGCAATGCTGGCGGAAGTTGCCAACCCGAGGATCGGCCAGAGCTTCCAACCGCCGAAGCGCCGTGCTGGTTTCCCGGGGGCACGATCGGAGGGGCCCAGGAGCATCCGCTGTTCGGCCTGGTCCAGCACGCGTTGCACAAGATTGCGAGGCGGAACGTGTCGATCGAGGTGCTGGATCGACGCGCGGATGGCCCGGAGCTCGTCAACCACCTCTCGGGCCTCCGGACTTTCCTGAAGCCATTGCTCTACCGCGGCACGCGCTTCGGCTGAAAGCTCGTCGTCCACGTACGCGCTCAGGCGGTCGTCGTCCCAGGCCGGCGAATGCGCGTGGTCACGATCGCTCATCGTCCGTCACACGTACCTTCCCACATTCCCATGGTTGTTCGTTCTCACGCCTCTTACAACAGATTCTCTACTTCATTCGCCAGCGCCGCGCGAAGCTGCTGTCGCGCCCGGTGCAATCGACTTCGCACCGTACCCACGGTCACTTTCAGGATATCGGCGATCGCTTCATAGTCGCACCCATCCATCTCGCGCAGTACGACAATGCGCCGATGTTCCTCGGAAAGGGTTGCCAGTGCGCGCTGGACCGCCCGTTGGCGATCGGCTTGTTCACTGCGGTGGCTGGGTTCACGGTCTTCGGCAGGTTCATTTCGGGATGGCAATAGGCTGCGTTCCACCGAGATCAAGGGCTTGGTGTTGCGACGGCGCGTGGCCAGCAGGTTCATGGCGATGCGGTACAACCAGGTGTAAAAGGCGCTCTCCTGGCGAAACGACTCAAGTTTGAGAAAGGCCTGGACGAACGTTTCCTGGGCGATCTCCTCGGCTTCTTGGGGGCGATTGGTGGCGTACACGAGGGAGTTGAACAGTCGGTCCTGGTAGGTCTTCACCAGGACGGCGAAGGCTTCCGGGTCGCCTGCCAGCGTCCGCGCCACAAGTCTTGATTCGTCATTCACGCCTGTCGCTACCGTGTTGGATGCGCCGCTGCGGAAAATAGTTCCGCGGCCGGCCATTTTCCCGCGGGTTTTGCCGCAAGATACGCCCCCAGACCCGCCGCAGCCAGTCCGATGGCGATGCTCGACCATTGCGAAAAGGTCCAGGGGCTGCCCCACAGGCCCATTTCGTCATCGCGGATCATCTCCATCAAAAATCGGGAGATGGCGTACAGCCCGAACCCTAAGACCACCAGTTCGCCATCGCGCCGAGCGAACGGTTCGTAGGCCAGGAGCAGCAAGAGCAGAATCAAGGCGTCGATGGTGCTATAGAGCTGCGTCGGGTGCAGGGGGAAAGCGCGCGTCGGTAGCTGGTCCAGTGCCACGGTCACCGAAGGACCCGACCCACGCGAAATCTGGAGCGTGCGGCCGGAGACTTGCAGCAGGTCGCCCGCGCGTGCCAGTCGGGAATCGAGCGCGCCGCCGGAAGTGGAGAGGGCCTGGCCGTTCACCGCGACCACGACTTCCCCGGCACGCAGGCCCGCCCGGTCAGCCGGCCCTTGCGGAGCCACGTCGCGGATCACCAGCTGCTGGCCTGCTTCGGCCAGAGTGAATCCCCAGAAACGGCCTTCCCGCAGCTGGCTGACGTAGGGGGGCGATCCAGGCGGAAAACAGACGCTCCAAGGAGCATGGGACGGACCTCCCCAACAGCAGCCGTTCAGAAAGCAGCCGATCCGGCCGAGGGCCAGGCCCAATAGCAGGCAGGGGGTGAGTACATCTCCCAGCACCAGGAGTGGCAGGCGCCGGCGCCAGGCAAACAGGACAACAGCGATCGCCGCGCCAAAGAGAGAGCCATAGACCACAAGCCCCCCCTCGGCAATGTTGACGAATTGCAGGAGGAAATCCAACGGAGTTCGGAACGAATAATCCCGCCAATGCTGCAGAATGAAGGCGGTCCTTGCCCCCAAGATACCACAGACAAAAAACGAGAAGGAGAGATCGAAGATCTGTTCCGCGGGAATGCCGCGCTGAACGCTGCGCCGGGCAGCAAGCGCCACCGACGCCACGGCGGCGACGACCAGCATGACCCCATACCCCCGAATGGGAAGTCCATGCCCCGGCAAGGAATCGCTGGGCGCCACGGCAGGCATGCGTTCGATGTACGGCAAGACGCCCACGATCAGGAACGCCGCGAGCACCCAGGTGGGCCCCCAGCGAAGCAGAGTTTGGCGCAACGTGCCTGCCACGGAGGCCCGAACCTGAGCAACGAAGATGATCAGCACCAGCAGACCCAGGGACCAGCCGATTCCGAACAACGGAATTCCTGCGATCGTCTCCGGCAGATAGAACAAGGTTTGGCGCATGTCAGCGGGGGTGCAGAAGCAAATTGTCGATCAGCCGGGTTGTTCCCACGTGCGCCGCCACCAGGGCCATGGCGCGGCGATCGACGTGACGTAGGTCCTCCAGCGTCTCACAGTCCGTGATCGCCACGTAGTCGATGCGATCGATTCGGCCGGCATGGAGTGTTTCACGCATCCGTGCCGTGATCTCCGCCACGTGCCGCACCCCTTCTCGGACGAGCTGTTGCGCCTGCTGCAGGCTTTGGTAGATTGCCAGGGCCGATGCCAGCTCCTGAGGATTGAGGTAGGCATTTCGTGAACTGAGGGCCAGTCCGGCGGGAGTCCGCACGATCGGGCAGACGCGAATCGTGGTGGCGAGGTCCAAGTCAGCCGCCATCCGCTTGATGATCAAGTATTGCTGGTAGTCCTTCTGCCCGAAATAGGCGGTGTCGGCAGGAACAACGTGCAGCAGCTTCAAGACGATCGTGGCCACGCCCCGGAAGTGGCCGGGACGGCACTGACCTTCCAAAGGACCTGCCACATGAGGGGGTGATACCAACGTGGAATATCCGTCGGGGAACATCTCGGAATGGTCGGGTGCGAAGACCAGGTCCACGGGCAACGGCTGGAGTGAATCCAGGTCCTGATGGAGCTGTCGCGGGTAGGTCTTCAGGTCTTCATTCGCTCCGAATTGCATCGGATTGACGAAGATGGTCACGACGGTCACGTCGCATTCTTCGGCGCAGCGGCGCACGAGACTGAAATGCCCTTCGTGCAAGGCCCCCATGGTCATGACCACGCCCACACGTTTTCCCTCGCGCTGGGACTTGATCACCTGGTGACGGACCTGGTCACGTGAGGTCAGCAGGATTGGAGGTACGGCGGACGCCACTTTGGTTCCCATTAAGATATCGCCCGTAGGGCCAGCAGCGCCGCGGCAAGTCGGCCAGGGCCAGCCGCCATGTCGCGTTGCGTCAATCGCAGCAAAGGAGCCGGATGTGGATGCATGCGGCCGCGGATCAGGGCGTTCACCTCGGGAGTTGGCGGCACGAACGGCGCCTCGGCCGTGCCGTCCAGCACCACATAGGCTCGCGCCGATCGCTCCCCGGCCGGGATCCTGTCCGGCGGTGATTTCTGCCACGGACCGTCCGACTGCCGCAATTCTATCGAGTCGGCGTGCCGCTTGCCAATTCGTTGGGAAGGGGCGTGTTCCGGTGGCGACGCAACCGGCTGGAAGCCGGTCTGCCCGGCGGCCTTCCAGGCCAGCGATTTCACGTCCGGAAGGGCCGCCGGTTCCACAAACCAGACGTGAACGATCCCGTCGGGATCGCGAAGCCTGTCCCAGAGTTGCTCCAGTGTCGCTGGCATCAGCGGATGGACCCAATCCGGCGCAATCTCGGCTGCCGGCTTCATGACGAAGCTGCGGATGGCCATCCAGGGGTGAGGGAGGATCAGTTCGGGGTCAAACTGGACCTCGTGATCATAGAACAGCAGGTCCAGATCGATGGCCCGCGGTCCCCACGGCTCATCGCGTACCCGCCCCAATTGGGACTCGAGGTCGTATAGCTGCGCTCGCAGGGCCTGAGGCGACAGGCCGGTCTGAAGCCGGACGGCGGAATTCAGGAAATGGGGCTGATCCGGAGGGCCGCCCACGGCAGGCACCCAAACGGGGGAAGCGACACGATCCAGTGTGGTCTCTGGCAGTTGGGCCAGCTGCTCGATCGCCCGCTCGAATTGGCGGACGGGGTCCCCGAGATTAGAGCCGAAGCCCACGAGTGCCGAGGACATCGTGGCGAGTTCCCGAGAAAACGGGGGAGCTTCCGAGCTCCGCATCGCGGATCCAAATGAACCACCGCGCGCGCCGACAGTCGCTCCCTCGTGCGCCGCCCCCCGATGATGTTCAACTCCCTCAGGTCACACTTCGTTGTTTCGCGATCGCATTGTCGCGATCACGGGAGCCTTGTCAACTAACCCGCGATTCTTTCGACCCATCTTGCGGATGATTTCTCGCAACGGAGTTCCACTTTCATCGAATGCAACGATGATTCCCGGTCTACCCTCGTGCCGCGGGCGTGGTTTATGATAATCCCGAGCCCGGACTCTCTCAACATCACTCGATCCGCGCTCGGCATCCGTGAATGGCTTGCTGCATGAACTTGCCTCGCTTGAAACCCACGCGTGAACAAGTGGGGCCCGACCAATGCCTGTGCGACTACTGCACGGCCAAATGCTGTCGGTACTTTGCACTGCCGATCGAAAAGCCCAGTAACCGCGAGGAGTTTGATTACATTCGCTGGTACCTGCTGCACGATCAGGCGAGCGTCTTTGTGGATGAGGGGACCTGGTACCTGCTGGTGCACACCGTTTGCCGACACCTGCAGCCAGACCAGCGCTGCGGTATCTATGACTCGCGCCCGCAGATCTGCCGCGATTATTCCACGGAAAAATGCGAATACGAAGACGATTGGACCTACGATCAGTACTTCGAGCTGCCGGAACAAGTCGAGGAATACGCGGAGGCGCTCAGCGCGCACGGTAACCACTCCCGAATTCGAAGCCCTCGCCCTCCTTTGCTCCCCATCCTCCCATGCAATCCCCCGGATGGCGACCACCGTGGTGATTGAACCGCGCACACTTAAGGGATTTCGCGATTTCCTTCCCGCCGCGATGTTCGAACGCGAGCGGGTCATGGAAACGGCTCGTCGCGTCTATCGCTCCTTCGGATTCGCACCGATCGACACCCCCGCCTTGGAGCACCTGGATATTTTGCTCGGCAAGGGGAGCGCGGAAACTGACCGGCAACTCTACCGATTTGTGGATCACGGTGGTCGACCCGTGGGCATGCGATTCGATCTTACGGTGCCGCTGGCCCGATTCGTCGGCCAGCATATGGCAGAGCTCGGCACCCCCTTCAAACGCTACCACATGGGAAAGGTCTGGCGAGGTGAGAATACCCAGCATGGTCGGTATCGCGAATTCGTGCAGTGCGATTTCGACACCATCGGGACGACCTCGCTGGTCGCCGATGCGGAAATGGTCCTGGTCGTATGCGAACTGATGCGGGCGCTGGGACTGGAGCGGTTTTCGATTCGCTTGAACCACCGCCAGGTCCTCAATGGCATGCTGCAGCAGGTGGGACTGGCGGCATCGAGCGGTCTGGTGTTGCGGGCTTTGGACAAGCTGCAAAAGGCAGGGCCCCAGGGAGTCGCCGATGAGATCCGAGATGGGACCGGCGCCGACGGCGAGCAGATCGGCCGCCTGCTGGAATTCGCGCAGCTCCGGGGTTCGGTCGACGAGGTGCTTTCGACATTGGCGGCGGTGGAGCGGGGCTCGGACGCGGGTGCCGAGGGTGTGGCGGCACTGCGGGAGATTGTGGGGGATGCCAAGGCGGCGGGACTGCCCGAATCGCAGCTGATCCTGGACCTGTCCATTGCACGCGGGTTGGATTATTACAGCGGAAGTGTGATCGAGACGCTCCTGGACGACCTGCCACAGATCGGCAGCATCTGTTCGGGCGGTCGCTACGACGACCTGGCGAGCCTCTACACCAGCCAGAAGCTGCCTGGGGTCGGCGCCTCCCTGGGTCTGGATCGGCTGGTAGCGGCACTGGAGGAGTTGCAGCTGGTCCCGGTACGCTCGACAGCCGCTCCCGTGCTGGTGGTCTTTTTCGATCCCAGCCGACGACGGGAATATTTTGCCCTGGCGGCCAGGCTGAGGGCGGCGGGAATCGGGGCGGAACTCTATCCCGAGCCGCGAAAGATCGGTATTCAGCTCAAGTATGCCGCGGCCCGCGGCTTCCTGATGGCGCTCGTGGCCGGGGACCGGGAGTTGGACGCGGGATCATGCCAACTGAAGAATCTCTCCACGCGCGAAACGATCGAGATCGGACTGGCGGGAGATGCCCTGGAACGGGCGGTCGCCAGCGTCTGCGGATTCGTACCTGCGGCGACGGGATGGAAGCCCTGTTCGATTTGAGCCGGTGGCGTTGTAGAATGCGGACCACGTTGGCGGGCGACGCGCGAGGATCGCCAGATTTCCAGGCAGGAACCTGCGACCTTCTGCTCGTGGCTGGGAGTGAGAATGTGCCCGCCAAGGCCCTAGGATGCCGACGATGGATCGCACGGTCAGGGACGTGGAACAGGAACTGTTGTCCATTCTGCACCGGATGGATGAACTGTTGCTGGTGACGGAGTCCGCCGTGCACGACCTGCGACTTCGCATCGAAGCGGGGGAGGCCTGTGATCCGTGTCTGGCTCGAATCCGTCCGTTGCTTGTGCCGTTGTCGACTCTCTACCAAGAGCTTCGATCGCATCGCGGGTCCCTCGTCCCAAGGGAAGGCGAATCCTGCGCCCAACTTCAGCAATCGATCGATACCGCCCAAACACGGTTGACCAACCTGGTTGACGCGGTCCAGCAGGCCTCGATGAGCGCCGATGTACGGATTCGGGACCTGGCCCGGGAAGTCGAAGCCTCCACGGTGACGCCCGGCGCGCTCCCCGTCGGTGCCGTCGCCCAACCGCAGGCTCCGGTCGAATTCGGAGATCCCCGGCGTGACGGCGGTGCGGCGGAATGACCGACGCGATGGGACAAGGTGGACCCGTTGGCGGCGTTCCTCTATGATCAGGTGGCTCCCCTGTTCCCTGCCTTGAGCCCGTTGTCCTCGAGCAGTCGTCCGTCCAAGCAGCTCCATGAGTCATTGGGTCGAAATCTCGTTTGACTGTCTTCCCTTGCGAAGCATTCCTCGACTGGATATTCCGCTCGATGCTTCTCCGAAGTATCGCGCTCGCTGCGAACGAATCAAAGCGGCCATCGAACTGCACGGAAGACACAATTCGTACTATCTGTACAACGCACATTGTGTCTACCATTTGCTCAATGCCGACGATCGCGGCGCATTGACGTTTTCGCTGGAAGGGACCGTTCTGACGGATGCTTCCGATCTGAAGGCGATCCAGACGCAACTGACGGTGGAGTTGGTGGGTGAGACTTGCGATTGGCTAACAGAGCCTGTCAAGCAGTGGTTTCGGGACACGGTCCCGCGATCGATCATCGTGGAATTTGATCGGTATATTGCGGCTGGCGATCTGGAAAAAGCGCGGGAACGCGCGTCGCAGATCGCGGCCCGCAGCGACGAAGCGGGCGGCTTCATCGGCATGTACTTGTAACGTGGGAGGGTCCCCGTCAAGCGGAATTCCCGCGAGGCCCGTATGGCGAATGTGAATCCCGGCAAATCACTCGACACCGAACGGCTCGGTCCTCAGGAAGGTCCTGCCTCGCCCGCATCGGAAGAACCGATGCCGACGGCCGGAGCCGATGCCTGTCCCACGTGTGACTTCGCCGTGGAGGACACTCGAGGACGGCCCGAGTCGGCCGATCTGGCCTGGCTGAAGCCGCTCGAATCGAACGAGGAACTCAATTCCGCCGCCACGGTCCATTTCGAGGGAACCGATCTCGCCACCGAGCATTTCGTCTCCAGCAATTCGCCCACGCGGAAAGAGCGCGAGTTCGCAACCGTCTTGGAGGGGATACCGACCGCCGGGGGCGGCAGCTCCGCGGGGACCCGAAATCTGGGACGCTTTCGCGTCGAAAAACAGCTCGGTACCGGGGCCTTTGGCCACGTCTACCTCGCCCAAGACCCGCAACTCGAACGCTGGGTCGCCATCAAAGTTGCCAAGGTTGGCGCCTGGGCCTCCGACGAGGACCGTCAGCGATTCCTCCGCGAAGCCCGCGCCGCAGCGCAGCTCCGACACCCACATATCGTGCCGGTCTATGAGTTCGGACAGGTGGGACAATCCGATTACATCGCCTACCAGTACGTGAAGGGGACAACGCTGCGATCGGTCCTCACACGGAAAAAGAAGTTGATGCCCGAACAGGCCGTCGATCTGACGATCAAGATCGCCGATGCGCTCGATTACGCCCACACCAAGCAGATCGTCCACCGTGATGTCAAACCGGAGAATGTTCTGATCGACGAAGGGGGGGAACCCCACGTGGCCGACTTCGGCTGCGCTCGGAGGGATGATCCCGGTGGACTGTTGACGGTGGAAGGTCAGGTCATGGGGACGCCTGCCTACATGAGTCCTGAGCAGGCTGCCGGCCGAAGCCACCTGGCCGATGGCCGATCCGACGTCTGGAGCATCGGTGTCATGCTAGAGGAAATGTTGACCGGACATCGCCCGTTTCAGGGGACGCTCACCGAAATCCTCATCAGCATTCGGGACCAGGAAGCCAAATCGATCCGACACTATGACGCGGGATTGCCCAAGGACCTGGAGACGATCTGCCATAAGTGCCTGGCGAAGAAGCCCGAGGAGCGATTTCGATCCGCAGGGGAACTGGTCGAGGAACTCAAGCGGTGGCAACGGGGAGAGCCGATCCTCTCTCGGCGAATCAGTCTGCTCGATCGAACGTGCCGCTGGGCCGCACGCAATCGCGCCGTGGCCACCTTGCTGGGTGGTATCGTCGTCACCACCCTGCTGGGCGCCTCCGTCTCCTTCTGGTTCTTCCTGCAAAAGAACACGGAACTGCGGAACGCGGTCAATCAGCAGGTCGATAGTCTGTTGACGGCCGAACCGAGGAGCGTGCCGCTGCTGCTCAGGCAGTTGCGCGGCACGGAGTCGCAGCAGAGGCTGATCCATGGCCGGCTGCAGAGCGAGTGGTTAACCGAGCAGCGGGAACCCGGCGGCGAGCCGTTTCCCCAACGAGCGGTTCGCAGTGGACTGGGGATCCTGGCGCTCGATCCCAATGCCTCCCAGTCGCAGGAGATCTTGAAGTTCCTGCGGGACAAGTTGCTGGTGGCCCCCGTCCGCGAATTCGCGCCGATTCGCACCGCCCTGAAACCGTTTGCCGGCCAACTCAAGGACCACTACTGGAGCGTGGCCAAGGACCCCAAGTCGCCGCAATCCGAACGATTCCGCGCGGCGTTGGCCTTGGCGGAACTCGATTCCGATTCCAGCCACTGGAAGGACCACGCGGAGGATGTCACCTATCAATTGTTGTCAGAATCCCCGCTGGTCTTGTCGGAATGGCTGGATATCGTCCGGCCCGTGAAACGGCACTTGCGGCAGCCGCTGCTGGAGCGGTTCTTGGCAGCCGATCAGCAGGGGAATTCCACGACGGATGAAGATGCCGCGCAGAGCCTTGCCGCTGCCAACGCCATGGCCACGCTCTTTGCTTCGGACCTGGAGCTGATGGTCGAACTCTTTGGAGCGGCCAGCCCGCGGCAATGTGGCGTGCTTCTGCGGGGGATCGAGAAGTTGCCGGATCGGTTGCGGCAGCAAGTGCCCGCCGCTTTCCGAGGCCAGCTGAGCCCGAACCAATGGTCCGAGGATGCCGCCCTGCGTCCCCTCCAAGAACCGGTCTTGCGCTCCCAAATCAACTACGCCGTCGGCCTGTTGGCTCTCAGCGATCCGGAGCCGCTGCGGGAGATGATGCGACAGCGTCGTGATCCCAGTTTCCGCACCCTGGCCATCGAACGGGTTGGCCCTTCGGGTATCGACACGGCGTCGATCCGCCGAATGATTTCGCACTGCCTGACCTCGGCCGGCAGTCTCCAGGACCGCGAACTGGCCGGCTGGCTGTTGGCACTTGGTGGGTGCCCCGAAGGGAGTATTGCGCCCAGTGTTCGCCGAGAGATCGCCGACGAACTGAGGAACTCGCTCTCTTCGTATCCGGGGGCCGCCGCACATAGTGCACTGCAGTGGTTGCACACCCGCTGGACGGGAGCGCCCCCTCTGAACGCGGAGGAATCCGCGGCTGCCGCGGAAACGGCCATGAGGCCTCCCCGCACGACCCATTCCCCCACATGGCAGACCACTCGGGGCGGAACCACCATGATCCGGCTCGGTCCCGTGCCGTCCTTTCCCATGGGCTCGTCCCGCGCAGAGCAGCGACGGTTCGAGATTCATCGACTCGGCGAAGTCATTGAAGGCGAACGGTTGCATCAACGGACCATCCCGCGCCAATTCGAAATCGCCACGACCGAAGTAACGTATGGAGAGTTTCTGGCGTTTGATCTGGCTCGATTGGAGATCCTCAAGAACGATCGCGACGTTGCGCTGCAGCAAGACGACCAGCCGCTTGCCAAGGCAATCGACGGTGCGATCGCTTTTTGCACGAGGCGATTTGAAGATCGAAAGAGCAAACAGAGAGATCCCCAACTGCCGATCACCGATATCCGCTGGTGGGACGCCGTCAGCTACTGCCGCTGGTTGTCCGACGTGCAGCATCTTCCGGACGAACAGAAGTGTTATCCCTCGGTCACGGAGATCGAGTGGAAGCTGAACAGCCCCAATGGCCAGACCATCCCCATGGTGGAGAACCTTCTCGGACGCCAGGGATATCGGCTGCCCACCAGCGCAGAATGGGAATATGCCTGCCGTTCCGCCTCAGAGACTCCGTGGTTCTGGGGCCAATCGGATTCGACCGCGGCCGAATATGCCTGGTCCATCCACAATGCCAGTCGGGAGACCCGGCCGATCGCACTCGTGAAGCCGAATGCCTTCGGTCTCTTCGATATGGCGGGAAACGCCTCGGAATGGTGCCAGGATTGGTATACCGCGTATCCCGATTCACCCCAGCTCGTCGATGGCGTCGACCATGATTCCAAGGTCCGGCCAACGCGGCGTGAGAATCGCGGTGGGAACTGCGAAATGGAATGGCCGGAACTTCGCTCCGCCGGGCGGGGACAAAAAGAACCCCGATTGACCGGCAAATCATTGGGATTTCGCCTGGCGCGCACGGTTGCGACCGGAAGTGAAACGACCCCCCTCGCGAAGGCTCGGAAGTTTGACTTGCGGGATCCGGCGGAATAGACTGATAGCTTGTCCATTTGACCCGATCCGAGGCGGCGCGAGAAACCGTTTGTGAGACCCTTTGCCAGAACCTCGGCACGGATCTTGGAACGCGCAGGCCTCGTCCTGGCCATCGTGATGTGTTCCAGCGATGCCGGAGCATCCGAGCCGGTGCCAGGAACGATTGCTCGGATTCCCGATCGCATTTTGTTTCAGGTGGTCGACCCAGGAGCGGCGGAAGACCTTCCACCGGGCAATCCTCGAGACGCATCCCAGCTCGATGCGGCGCCATTCAGCAATGACCCGGAATTGGATTTGCCGGAATCCAAGAAGCCGCCGGTCCCCGGCTCGCCAGGGGACTGGGGAGAAGCCACCTCGGGTGATGAACGGATCTCCGAACTGATACGTGCCCATTGGGTCAGTCTCACGGCGGATGGCCGCTTGCTCGGCCGCATCTCCACCATCAACGAACAAACGCTGCAACTGATTCCCACGCCAGGACTATCGGTCCGGTTCTTGCAGGAAGGGACAGTACGGGCGGAGACGCAGACGGATGAGCAAGGTCGATTTGAAGCCTTGAATCTGGACCCTGGCGTCTATACCGTGACGGCCACCGGTCCCGGCGGCCTGTTGGCGTATACCCTGAACATCTTGGGATTCGAAGAAGCGGAGCAACGCCGACAGTCCATGTTGTCAGGAGACTGGATCCAACTGGCGCAGCTTGAGGGAGTGGAAGCAACTCTCGAAATTGACGCGGCGGCGGTGCCCCCCACCTTCCATACCGTGAAGAGCATCGCGCAAGAATACTATCCCCAAATGGCCCAGCAGACCGTGGAGCTGCCAGGCTATGATCGTGTCATCCAGGATGACGTCCGGGACCGCGTCCCGGGCGCCAACGATCCCAGCGGACCGGCGCGGCGGCGCGGCATTCAGGAATTGCAACAGGCGCTGCCCGAAGCGCGTCCCGCTACGTCGATTCGACAACATCGAGTGGAATTGACCCCCGGCGGCGTCATGCTGGGCCGGCTCCACAGCATCGACCAGTTTTCCGGTCGACCCAAGATGGTGGAAGACGTCAACGTGTTCTTGATTCAGGATGACCGTCTGGTCGATCAGGTTCGCGTGGACAAGTACGGCACCTTTGAGATTCCGGGGTTGGTGCCGGGTGTTTATTCGTTGGTGGCGGCTGGTGAGGACGGTTTTGGCGCGGTCGGCTTTCAGCTGGCCCGCGCGCAGGAGGATGATCAGGCCTGGCGCCCGCGTCGTGATGAATTTCGGCTCGTGGCGTTTCGTCGGCCGCGGTGGGATGCACGACTCGTGGCCCAGGGGGCCGGCGGTCTGATGCCGTTCCCGTTTGCCATGTCGATCGTCGATGATCCACGGGATGTGCGGGCCATCTTCAATCCGCTGTTGGGGCGACCTCAGGAAGCCCTGGCGGATGCCAATGCGCTGGCGGACGCGGCATTGCCACCCGTTCCTCCCGTTGCGCCCATGGGAGGTCAGGGCTCGAATGGCGGCGGTGGCGGCGGCGGCGGTGGCGGGTTCAGCGGCCTCGGCGCCGCGGGACTGCTGGGCGCAGCCCTGGCACTCCCCGCGATCCTTAATAACAACAACAATAACAATGGGGGCGGAAACAATGGCGGCGGCGGTGGACCCAATCCCAACCCGCAGCCCGTCAGCCCCTTCCAGCCCGGCCCCTCCAACCCATTCCAGTGATCGACGAGACGACGCGGGGCCGTACGGGCTGCCAGCTGACCATCGTCAGCTGGCCATCGTCAGCTGGCCATCGGCCGGACAGCGATCAGTAGCACGACGGCGACGATCGCTGCGATCGACCCGGTGGCGAATGTGACCTCATGACCAAAGCGGTCCCACAAGAAGCCTGCGGCAACGCTCGACCCCAGGGCCACCACGCCCGTGGCCACCTGGAAGACTGCCAGTGCCGTGGCGCGCCGATCGGCCGGTGCGAGATTGACGACCAGGGCCCTGCTCACCCCATCCGTCAAGGCCATGTAGACGCCGTATAGGGCGAGCAGCAGCCAGAGGCCCGCCCGCCCGCTGAAGACCATCCCCGCGTAGACGAAGGCGTAGATCAACCAGCCGACGGCCATCACCCGCCACGGTCCCAGTCGATCGCTCACCCGCCCGGCGGGGTACGCCAAGGCGGCATAGGTCGCGTTGTACAAGGCGTAACCAAGTACGACGAGCCAGTCGGGCATACCCAGTTCCCGCGCCCGCAGCAACAGGAACACATCGCTGGAATTGGCGATCGAGAACACGAGCATCAGTGCCAGTGCGCGCCAGTAGGCCGGGGAGAGCTGGTATGTCGCGGCCGATTCTCGAGGTGCCAGACGATCGGCGCGACTCGATGCGGCCGATTCACTCAGCAGGAACGTCAGTCCCGCCGCCAAGAGGCCCAGGATCGCGGCGACGGCGAATGCAATCCGCAGGGGCCAAGCGGCGTCCGGCGGACGTGAGCTTCCATCCATCGCAGCCGGCGAACCAGTAAACCACCACAGGATGGCTGCCGACAGGAGCACGCCAAGCAGCGCGCCCGTCGTGTCCATGGCCCGATGAAATCCAAAGGCACGACCGCGGTCCGGCCTGTCCACGGCGCTGGCGATCAGTGCGTCCCGCGGACTGGATCGCAGCCCTTTTCCCAACCGATCGACGAGGCGCCCCGTCAGTACCCATGGCCAGCCCGTTGCCACGACCAGCAGGGCCTTGCCCACGACGGGCAGGCTGTATCCCACGCGCACATAGGGCAATCGCCGCCGGCCCACATCGCTGTGCATTCCGGACCAGATTGTCGCCACCGCCACGATCAAGACCGCTGCGCCTTCGATCCATCCCAGCATGGTGCGGGAGGCCCCCAGCGCCCCCACCACGAACAGCGGAATGATCGGGTAGACCATTTCGCTGGATACGTCCGCCAAGAGCGACACCCACCCCAGCATGATCACTACGGAAGGCAATGGCGGGCGCGAATCATTCCGGTCCGTCACGGTGTCGCCATCCCGATTCAAACAGACCTCCGTAGGGCATCGCCGGTGGAACGGGGATTCGCTAGGTGGTGCGGCTTGGACGTCGTTGCAGAACTTCGCCAAGCGCCCCCCAGCCGATGGCTCGTCCTCGCGGAAACCCGGCCGCGGCCTCCCTGCGTCGCTCAATAGCGGCAGCCGAAGCCCGCATTCACAAAGAAGTCAGCCGACCCATCGTTTAACCCCCAGCCTACGCGGACTCCCAGTTCGTAGTCGTTCGATAGCAAATAGTGAACCCCCGGGCTCACGTATTGCTGGTTGTTATTTCGCTCACGTCCGTCGCTGAAGATGCCAAAGTATTCCGCATGGATGTTCCACTGCTCCGCCATGGGTACCTTGAGTACGGTGGAGGGTGCCCAGATATTGAAGTGATCTCCGTCCGCACTGTCATAGGCGTAGCGCATGGCGGAATCCCATTTCGACCCGTTTCGCGCCTGCCATCCGAAGACGTAGGTGGTGACCAGCTGCGTGGCCGTGTCCTTGCCCTTGGTGGGTGTGGTACCCTGAATGATGAATGCGCTTTGAGGACGCCACAGCTCCTGTTCCGATAGCACTGCCTTCATTCCGTAGGCCAGGTTGCCCTCGCGTTCGAGACCTTCTTCCGCCAGGAACTCGTCATCGTCCCCCCCTGACGAGATGCTATTCGCGGCACCTCCCACCTCGTAGTTATATCCAAACCGAAGTTCTATCCGATCGCTGATGCCGTAGCGCAGCAGGGTCTCGGGAAAACTGTGCGTCTCGGCCACGCGGCGATTATCCAGAAACGAGTAGGCGGATTCGACGATCAGTCGATGGCATCCCGCCGTCGTGGTTGCAGGCGTAAACGAATCCCGGTCGGTTTCCAGCTCGTCCTCTTCGTCTTCCTCGCGTGGCGCTTCCCCTTCCTCCCCCGCTTCGCGGTTTTCACCTGTGGCGGCCGATTCATTCCCCGGATCATTCTCCCAGGGGAACGACTCGGCCGTAGCCGGCCACTCCTGGGCAGCCGCCTGTGCCACCACGAGAACCATCAGCAGCACGCGCCATGGAAACTTCACGGGGCTGACAGGTTGGTCGGAAGGATGGTACGTCGGTGACATCACGGGAGTCCCGCGTTTGGAAACGGTCATGTTACGGGGATTGGCTGCGTGATGAGCCTGCCAGGGGAGATGAGTGCCGATCCGGGTAATTTGCACCACCTGGTGGCCTAGTCGGTATCGGCTTGAGCGCAAGCGTTAGCACCGGAATTTTCCTAAGATCCGTCAAAGTCCACTCCGGAGTCGGTCGATACCTAGTCTGCTCGACCCTCTCTGGGTGGGCTAGCGTGATCGCTAGCTCGTCGTGAGACGCGGGTTGAGGCTTGGGGGGCCAAGCGTAGGGTACCGCACCCGGCGGCACCTGTGGGTTTCCCAGCCTTGGACCGCAGTCCCCATGCGACCAGATACACCGAAATCGCGGCAGAGGCCAATTCCCCAATTGCCCTGGCGGCACCTTGGCTCGCTGGCAGTGCTACTTGGCGTGAGCACGGGATGTCATCCCACGCAGCCCTATTACTTGCACGAAGACGGGGACCTCTCGCATTACCTGGATGTCGCCACGCAAATTGAATACCCGGACGTCGACACGTGCCCGCTGCCCGATGCAGTGCAGTCTCGGGCACCGATCACCCTGAGGGATCCCGAATTCGACGAATTCTGGGACCTGTCCTTGGAAGAAGCGGTGGCCATCGCCTTGCAGAACAGCAAGGTCCTGCCCACGCTGGGTGGCGTCCGACAGCTGGGTCAGGCCCTGGCTAACCCCCCGCAGCGGCTTTCTTCGTCGCCCGATGGCGTGCAGACCATCTACGACGTGGCGATTCAGGAATCGGGACAGACGGGAGTGGAGCAAGCCCTGGCCAATTTTGATGCCGTCTTCCGTTCGACGACGACCTGGGACAGCACGGACCGGCCTCAGAATTTTTCCTCGACGCTGGTGAACTCCCCCGTACTGGCCTCGGACAACGTCAACATCAACAACGAGATTTCGAAGTTGACGGCCGGCGGTGGACAGTGGTTCTTCCGCAATATTTCCATTTACGACGGGTCCAACAATTTTCTGACGTCGCAAACTCGGATCTTGCCCAGCACCTGGTTTACGGCGCTGGAAGCGGAAGTGCGGCAGCCCTTGATGCGGGGACGCGGCGTGCAGCTGAATCGGCTGCCCGTGATCCTGGCACGCATGCAGACGGATGTTGCCTTGGCCGATTTCCAAGAGGGAGTGGAAAACCTCTTGTCGGAGGTGGAGGCTTCGTACTGGGATGTCTATTTCTCCTACCGCAGCCTGGAAGCGGCCCGGCAAGGGCGCGACAGTGCCCTGGCCACCTGGCAACGCGTGTCGGCCCTGCGGGAAGAGCAAGCGGGCTCCAGCGACCGCGAGGCACAGGCCCGCGAACAGTACTACACCTTTGCGGTAGCATTGAAAGAGGCCTATCGCAACCTGCAGATTTCAGAGACGCGGCTGCGGTTCTTGATGGGGCTCGCCCCGACCGATGGCCGGTTCATTCGTCCCTGCGACGAGCCGACGATCGCTCGCGTAGAATTCGAGTGGCCCGAAGTTCAGTGCGAGGCACTGACGACCTGTAACGAACTGCGACGGCTGAAGTGGCGGATCAAGCAGAATGAACTGCGATTGATTGCCGCCAAGAATCAGCTGCTGCCACAAGTCGATGCGGTGGCCCTCTACCGCTGGCTCGGTCTGGGAGACCAATACGCTTCGCACAATCAGCCGCCTCAGTTCCCGGCCGCATCCTCCGCCGCCTGGAACTCGCTCTATTCGGGTGAGTACCAGGAATACCGCCTGGGCCTCACCGCCGAAATGAATCTGGGCTTCCGGCAAGAACTGGCGCAAGTCCGCGCCCAGCAGTTGACTTTGGTGCGGGAACGGGCCCGCTTGCAGACCGCCGAACTCGAGGTCATTCATCAGCTGACCGACGCCTATCAGAATCTGGTGGCCAACTATCAGCTGATTCAAGAGAACTTGAACCGCCGCGTGGCCGCCAGCCAGCAAGTGGAGGCCGCGGACGTAGGCCAGGAGCAGGGTACGGTGGAACTCTTCTCGCTGCTGGATGCCCAGCGTCGTCGGGCCGACGCGGATGTGGCCTACTATCGATCGGTTGCCGACTACAACCTGTCCCTGATGAACCTGCACCGGATCAAGGGTTCCCTCATGGCGTATAACAATGTCATGCTGGCCGAGGGACCATGGCCCGAGAAGGCCTACTTCGACGCGCAGAACCTGGCCCGACAGCGAGACGCCAGCTACTACCTCGACTATGGTTACACGCGACCACGCGTATCCAGTCGCGGACCGGTGGACCTCTTCTCGGCACCCGAATGCGGACACAGTGCGGATGGGCCTGCGGGCTACGAGGGAGCAGGCCCTGGTCAGCAGTCCCTTTCGGAGCGAGAGACCGAAGTGCCTTTGGACGCGGAACCCGTCCCCTCGGGTCCAGAGCAAGACGGAGATTTCCTGGAATCGGACGAACTGCTTCCGCAGCCGGACGAAGCCTCCTCCCGTGAAGTGAATTTCGAGGAACTGCCTTCGTTTGGACCCGAACTGGCATCCCCCATCGATCCGCTCGCCGGCGAATCCGACGACTGGGACGGCAATTCCTCGCGCGTGCCGTCCGCCACGACCCTCAGGCCACTTCCTGAGTCGCGGCGATCGACCAGGTCGACCCGACCACCGGTCAGTCTTCGCTTCAAGCAGGGGTAGACGGACTGCGAGATTGGTGCCGAGGTCGGATGGTGCCCCGCGTACCCATGGGGCGCCGGTGGGTCAGGCGACTATGGGGTTACCACGGTTTCGCGGGGCGCGGCGTCTCGCGTCTCACGCGAGGCCTCCCCTTCATACTGCCTGAAATGTTCGCGGAATCGACGTGCCAGGTCCCGGGCGGCCCTGTCATAGGCCTCCGGATCCTGCCAGGTGGCTCGCGGGAACAGCAGCTCCGCAGGGCAGCCCGGGCACGACTCGGGGATTTGCAGCCCGAAGATTCGGTCTGGAACCGTGGCCATCTTCGTCAGGCTGCCCGACTGGATGGCGTCCACGATGGCCCGCGTGTACTTCAACGGGATTCGCTGGCCGACACCAAAGCCGCCGCCGGTCCAACCCGTGTTCACGAGCCACGCCTGCACCGCATGGGTCCGCATCTTCTCGTCCAGCATCTCGGCATATCTGGTCGGATGCCAGACCATGAAGGCAGCGCCGTAACAGGCAGAAAAGGTGGCCACCGGTTCCCGGACTCCCATCTCCGTCCCCGCGACCTTGGCCGTGTATCCACTGATGAAGTGATACTTGGCCTGTGGCGCGGTCAGCTTCGCAACCGGCGGCAAGACGCCAAAGGCGTCGCACGTCAGAAAGATAATGTTCCGCGGGTGGCCAGCCTGGCAGGGCAGCCGCGCATTCTCAATGAACTCGATCGGGTAGGACGCACGCGTATTTTCGGTGATGGAACTGTCGAGAAAGTCGATATCGCGGGTCACTGCATCCTGGACCGTGTTCTCCAGGATCGCGCCGAAACGAATGGCCCCGTAGATTTGCGGTTCGTCTTCCTCCTTGAGGCCGATGCACTTGGCATAGCAGCCCCCTTCGATATTGAAGACGCCGCGGTCCGACCAGCAATGTTCGTCGTCGCCAATCAATTGCCGACGAGGGTCGGCCGAGAGCGTGGTCTTCCCTGTCCCGGAAAGGCCGAAAAACAGTGCCACACTGCCATCGGGCGATTCGGTCGCCGAACAGTGCATGGAGAGGACGCCGCGTTTGGGCATGAAGTAATTCATGGCGGAGAAGACCCCCTTCTTCATCTCGCCGGCATACTCACTTCCCAGCAGCACCATTTCCCGAGTATCCAGGTTGATCGCGACGCTGGTGTCGCTGGTCAGTCCTTCGATCGTCGAATCGGCAGGGAATGAGCCCGCATTGTAGATGACCATGTCAGGTCGGCCGAAATCGGCCAATTCCGCGGGACTGGGCCGGATCAGCATGTTGTACATGAACAGGGCATGATAGGGGCGGCTGCAGATAATACGGACCTTGATTCGATAGTGGGGATCCCAGCCCGCGAAGGCGTCGACCACATACAACCGAGGACATTGTTCGAGGTCGGCTATGGCCTGCTGCTTCAGCCGTTCGAAGGAGGCGGGTGGAAGCGGGATGTTGACGGGGCCCCACCAGACATCGTTTCGCGTGGCGGATGTCTCCACCAGCCTCTTGTCGGCGGGGCTCCGGCCGGTCTTCTTGCCGGACCGAGTTGCCAGCGCACCCGACGAGGTGATCACGCCAGCGTCGTATCGCACGGCGTCTTCATAGAGTTTGGCCACGGCCAGGTTCCGAGACGCATGCCGGGCGGCGATGCCATGGGCAGCCAAGAGGTCCGCATCCGACATTCAGAGAACTCCATCCCAAGTTCCGCAGGAGAACCGCCAGGAACCGGCCAGCAAGTATTTGACGGCAGAAACCCGCAGGCGTCAAGTTTGATGGCTCGGTGGCATCGGGAACGCATCCGTCCGTCGTTTGCGCGCCCCTCCTCGTGCCTGATGACGTCGTACGTTTTGTTCCCTCTCCCACGCGGTTACCGACTTTCGGCCTCGACGTCTGCGAAGATCAAGTCGACGATGCGGTGAATACGACGGGGGCGCGAATCCTCCATCGAGGACTTCCGGGTGGATGGAGACCATGGGACCGGGTCACCCGCCGCCGCCGTCTTGACCGACGCCCCGTGTTCCACCGCGGTGCTCGCTGGGGATGCCACCACCCCACAGGTGTTGGCAGGACCCGCTGACCCACCGCCCGGTCGCGGAACCGGATTGCAGGGGATCGCCCCCTGGAACTTGTTGGCATTCCAAAGCCCGTAATCCAGGCCATCCACCATGCCGTCGGCGTTGAAGTCACCCGCACACCATTGAGAATTCACGGAGAACCGGTTGGCGTTCCAGTAACCGAAATCGGTGCCATCCACGACACCATCGAGATTGGCGTCCCCCACTCGATAGCTCAGCCCCGGCCCGAGGTTCATGGAGCCGGCCTTGCAGAGCCAGCGTAACAAGTCCAGGTGATTCAGGACGCCATCCAGGTTCATGTCATAGCTTGCGACGTAAGTTTGGGAGGCGATGGAAGCGGTCAGTGCATTGATGTCGTCACAGTCCGCGTCGCCGTCACCGTCGAGATCGGGGCCAGGATAAACCGGAGTAGCCGGCTGTTGCTCAACGGCGCCCATATCGATGCGACCGTTGTACACCCGCAGCCACGGCGTTCCACGCTGGTCGAACGCGGGACCTCCGCCGAACAGCGGATCTCCGGAATCGACGGCGGGACTGCCGGGCTGCAGCTCCATCGTCAGGGTCGGTCCGCCATAATTTGCCAGCGCGCCTAAGAGAGGATCGACCGGCGCAAGATTGCTTCCCACGATGTTTCCGTTGGCATCGGGATGGGCTGGGACAAGAAGGGTTCCGGCCTCGCTGCCAACCAGGCTGAACGCGATTGTGGAGGGCGTCATCCCGATCAGGCCCGGGCCGTCGTAAAGATCGTTGTTATGGGGTAGCGAGAGGATGCTGCCGCGGAAGTTGTCAGCAGCAATCGTATTCCGGATTTCCACCTGGACCTGGTTGGATGGATCGTCATGTACGAAGATCCCGCCACCGGTCCCCAACCCATTGAGGTCGTGATCTGCCTGATTCAATGCGAAGGTATTGTGGCGAATGGTCACGAGCCTGGGGAACACGGAATTCAGATGCAGCCCACCGCCGTTTTCGGCCGCATTCTGGGTCCAGGTGACTTGTTCCAACAGGCCTTCGGAGTTCATGAAGTATCCACCGCCGCCGTCGATGGCAGCGGTGTTGGAGTCGACCGTACTTTCCCGGATATCGAACGGCCCTGTGTCGCGCATCATCACGCCTCCGCCGAACCGGTCCGCGTGGTTTCCGGTGATGGTGGTCGTTGCGACGGAGACATGCGCCGCTGGTCCGCCCCAGATTCCGCCGCCCGACGCGTACGAGGTGAGGGTCGGATCCAGGTTGGCGAAGTTGCCCGAAATCGTACTGTCGCGAATCGAGGTGAAGTGAGGTGCCGAGGGGATCCCGAGGGCGGTCAGGTACAGGCCACCCCCCTTCCCGTCGGTCCGATTCGCGGAAACGGTCGAGCGCTCCAGGTTCAGCGTCAGCTGAGGTCCGGCGGCGATGCCGCCCCCCTCGCGAGTGGCCCTGTTGCCTCGGAACGCGCTATCACGAATCTGGGTCTGGAGCCCGGCGGGAGACCCCAGGCCGGTCAGGAACAGACCGCCGCCTCGGTCCTCTGCCATATTGCGCTCAAAGGTCGTCTCCGAGACATCGAGCATACCGCCTGCCATCGTCAGGCCGCCGCCCAGACCAGCCACGTTCTGGTTGATCGCGCTGCGGGTGATGGTTACCTGAGGCGCCGCGGTCCTGAAACGATCGGAGACATACAGACCGCCGCCGCTTAGGAGGGCCTTGTTACCGGTGATGGTCGAATCGAGGACGTTCAGGACGGTTCCATAGCGGACACTGATTCCACCGCCGAATTCGCCGCCAGGTGTCCCGCTTGGATTGACGTTATTTCCTGAGATGTCGCTTTGAACAATCGTGGTCACGGGCCCGTTGGTCAGGCCGAATCCGCTGAGGTAGATCCCGCCCCCCGAGCCATCGGGGAGCGTGAGGTTGGTCGAATTGGATGTGATCTTGGAGCGCGTGATGTCGAGCTGGACATCGTTGCCCGCGCTGATGCCGCCACCGCGCAGTTCGGTGAGATTGCCAGTGATCGTCGTATCCTGCAGGTCGCCGACGCTCCTGAGCAAGTAGATCCCCCCGCCGGCCTCTCCGGCAATGTTGCCGAACACTTGGGACACGGTGGGATTGGGAAGGCTTGAGTCGTACTCGGTGCGGAGCGTCGAGTCATCCACGAGAAACAGTCCGCCCCCCTCATGACTGGAATAGTTGTCCCCCACGATCGAGTTTCGCAGGAGCGTGGTGCTCTGCAACATGGTTGAGATCCCTCCGCCGTGCGCCCGGGCCGGGCCCACGGAGGCGTGGGCGCTGTTGCCCAGCACCAAGGAGCTGACCAACGTGGCAGTCGAGCCACCCAGGTTCTGGATCGCACCACCAAATGTCGAAGCGCCCGCCGAATTCGAGACCTGGTTCGCACGAAACTCAGACTGGACAGCGTCCAACTGGCTGAAGTTCACATTCATGATGCCTCCGCCTTCATACTGTGCAGAGTTTCCTTGCACCATCACTTGTGTCAGAGACAGGCGGGCGCCCTCATTCAGGATGGCACCACCGCGGCTGGCCGTATTCCCTGTCACCGTGGAGCGCATCATGCGAAGATTCTCCCGGTTCAGGATCGCGCCGCCGCCATCGGAGGTGGGTTGCCCACCGGTCAGCGTTAATTCGTTCATGGACACGGGGAGCTGCGCCGGGGAGATGTCGTCGAGGCGAAAGATCCGTGCGGCCAGAGCGGCCTGAATCGTGACATGTCCGGTCGGCGCCGTGCTGCCGTTCAGGTCCACGGCGTCTGTGATCACGATCTCACCTTGGGTCAGCTGGACGGCCGCAACGTGGAACTCAATGGTGTCGGGCCCTGGACTGAGATTCGCCATGGCGACCGCGGTCCTCAGCGACCCGAGTCCGGCGTCGCCGGAGGAGGTCACGCCAAACACCGCCAGCAACTGCCTCGACTCGAGGTGCTCACCGCACGCCAGGCGTCGCCGGATGGGTGATCGTCGTGCCGCCAAAGCGAGATTGGGCCGAAAAATGGGGTTGCGGCGTGGCATGAGGAGGTCCTCCGATGGTTGTGTTGTCGGGCTCATCCAGAAACGCGAGAATGGCACCTTGGTGGGGCGAGAAAAAATACCTGGTTTTCTCGCTGCCCCGTTTATCTCCACTTTACGCGCATCGAAACACGTGTCCAGCGACCCGAAAACTCTGGAACGGACGGCCGCGCTGCTGGCTCGGGC
>WPCK01117593.1_pt1 | contig 58385 bp, 43 predicted proteins | sample 5399851 | NCBI WGS metagenome assembly WPCK01 (sample SAMN12869471, study PRJNA574797) | sludge metagenome | isolation source: wastewater treatment of pH11 | place: China:Beijing | collected 2019-05-20
CCGCTTAACCTCCCGTGGATCGACGCTTTTTCACTTGGATGATGCTGACGACGAGTCTGTTTCTCCTCTACCTCAGCTTCAAACAGGCACCCCCAAAACCACAGCAACAGCCACCGGTAGTTGCCGATGCGCCGCTCGGGCAAGACGGCAATCCGCTTTTTCAACAGGGCGGAAACACCGAGCACGCAGAATTGCGCGCGGCTGAGCCTGCGGCCAACGAAGTCGCCGCCGAGGCTTTTCCCGCTCAGTTTGTGACGCTCGGCTCGATGGATCCGGCCAAAAAATTCAACCTGCTCATTACGCTGACGACTCAAGGCGCAAGTATCGATCGCGCGGAGCTGGTCGGTCATAAGTCTCCCAACAAGCTGCGATATATCGCGCTCGAGCACAACGCGGGTTATTTGGGATATCTCGGACTGGTTGAAGTTCCTGAAGGCCTGCGAGTGCGAAGCGTGCCCGATGGTTCGCCAGCGGCGTTGGCCAAGTCACCTGGGGCTGAGGGTGGCCTGCGGCCCGGCGATGTGATTGCTGAACTGGACGGCAACGCGAATCTGTCGGTACACAATTTCGAAGCTGCATTGAGGAAGACTCGCCCCAAAGACGACCTTGAGTTCAAAGTTCTTCGCGGCGACCAACGATTGGATTTTAAGGCAACGCTTTCTCAGGCGCCGCTTGATCTGCTCAGGACGCAACCATTCAGTAGCGAGTTGGTTGTCGGTAACGAAGAGCTGGCAAGTCTCCGCACGACGATCGCTTCGATCAATACGACTCGCATCCCTGTTGGCAAGATGTCGCTACCTGCGCTTCAGCCCACGTTCGATCTCGATTGGCGAGTTGTCCCGTTGCAGGTTGCCGGCGGCGAAGGCGTCGAGTTTCGATTGCCGCTGAAGGATTTGCTCAAAGGAACGGACTACGCAAATTTAGAATTGGTCAAACGCTATCGCTTGATGCCCGAAACGGACACCAATGACGGCTATTTGCTGGATTTTGAAGTCTTGGTCGAAAACCAAAACGACAAGCCGGTGAGTATCGCGCTTCGCCAGGAAGGGCCGACCGATTTGTCGCTTGAGGGTTGGTGGTATTCAGTCAAGATCAGCCAAAGCTTCTTCGCCGGGGCCGGCCAGCGCGACATAGCCTACGCCAATCGCAGCGGGGTTCACTTACTCAAAGCAACGCGGGAAATATTCTCGCATGGCAGCAGCAATCCGACCCAGCCTCACACGATTCTGTTTTCCGAAGGTGAACCGCTGGAAAGCCGCAGTTTGAACTACATCGGACTCGATTCGCAGTATTTCAATGCATCGATCTTACCGCATCCGGAAAGCCCGGATTCGCTTTCCGATTTGGCCGGAGCAGGTGCCAGAATTGCCGGCGACCTGACCAAAATCGACAAATCCCAGATTCAGGCCGCCAACGTGGCCTTTTGGTTCGATACCAAGGAACGAGCCATTGAGCCGGGCAAGAGCCAGTCCCAACGCTTTTCAATTTTCCTTGGACCCAAGGATCCTGACGTTTTGGCCAAACATGGGCTGGAGCGAACAATCGAATACGGCTGGATTCCCTGGATCGCAAAACCGCTGGGTAGTTTGTTGCATTTTTTCCATGCGATCGTTCGCAACTATGGTCTGGCGATCATCATGCTAACCATTTGCGTTCGACTGTGCATGTTCCCCTTGGGGCGTCGGGCGGCAATCACCGCGCAGCGGATGCAAGAACTCCAGCCGGAGCTCAAGAAGATCAACGACAAATATCCGAACGACATGGAGAAGCGTGCCCGCGCGATGCAGGAGCTTTATCGCAAGCATGAATTCCGGCCTCTTGCGGGTTGCCTGCCGATGTTCATCCAGTTGCCGATCTTTATCGGGTTGTACCGTTGTTTGAGTGTCGATATATCGCTTCGCCAAGAGCCACTGATTCCGGGACTGACGTGGTGTTCCAACTTAGCCGGACCTGACCAGTTCTACGACTGGAGCAGTTGGATGTGGGAGTATTTTTCTGGTCGCGGTACGGGTTGGTTGGGACCGTATTTCAATTTGCTGCCGCTAGTCACCACGGTTTTATTTTTGGTGCAGCAAGTCATGTTCATGCCCAAATCGACAGACCCTCAGCAACAGATGGCTCAATCGATGATGAAATACATGACGATCTTCATGGGCGTGATCTTTTTCAAAGTTCCGGCTGGTCTGTGCATCTACTTCATTACATCGAGCATCTGGTCGATCTTCGAACGCCAACTCGTCAAGCGGACAATTCCACCGCCCAAGACCTTGGGCTCGATTGATACGACTAAGCCTACACCTGAGGCACTTCCGGGTTCCAGCAATCGAACGAACCCGAAAGACTCTGGCCCGCAGCCAGCCGGTCGCTTCGATCAATGGAAAAAGCTCCTGGAAAAACCTGCTGTCCGCTCAGCTACCCAGCGCGGTACGAAGAAGCGCAAGGGAAAATGATCGCAGTCGATTCCAAACTTTTTCCGCCGTGCTGCTTTGACCGATCGAACGCATTGGCTGGTCACGACCGAGACAGAATTGCAGCTTCAGATCGAATTTCAGAAAGCCGTAAGGTGGCTTCATCGGCCCACGGGCTAGCCGGAGCTAGGTGAAGGAAAGCTCGCCAATGTTCTGCGGCCCGCGCCGGATTGCCTTGAGCCTCCATCGCATGAGCCAAGTGGAAATGAACGTCTGCATACTCGGGGAACTGGTCTAGAGCCTGCTTGAATACCGCAATTGCCTGGTCCGTATGATTGCTTTCGATCAGCACACATCCCAAGTTTGCGCGAGCCTCGACCAAATCTGGATCGAGTTCGATCACCATGTAGTATCGCTCGCGAGCGCCGCTCAGGTCAGACTGGCGGTAGAGGACTTCGGCAAGCTGAAAGCAAACTTCGGGGTTTGGGCCGAAGGCAACAAGTAGATCGCGGTAGATTTGTGCAGCCGCGTCGAAGCGTTCTTCGTCCTCGGCTTCGGCGGCCAAATCCAACATGCGAAGCAACTTCGAGTTGGATTCTGATTCCGCACATTCATTCGGTACGCTGGTGAGCTTGATCGTCGCGGGCTGGTCATCCGAATCTCCGTCATCGCAGGAATCAAAGCCAAGCTGAAATTGTCCAGACGCATCGATTCGAACGGAATCGCGGCTGAGCACAAGTCGTTTGCCTTCTAAGCAGATCGAAAGGCCTTCAAACAGATCGGTCGGCCCAGTTCCCAACAATCGTCCGAGCGCCGACATCTGGTGGACGATCGATTGTGCGGAAACGCCTTGCTTAATCCAGCCGGCATAGGTCCGCGCGGTTGCAAGCGCGGTGTAGTCGAAGTGCGGAATCTTCATCACGACTTTAGTCGATTGGAGAAGCCCGGTCCGATGCCACATGCGTATCGCGCGAACCGAGATACCCAGCATCTGGGCCATCATGGCTGGCGTATACATGCGAACAGCGATTTCGCCATTGTCATGAATACTCGAATCGAGTTCGAGCGAGGCCGAGTCGTCAGTCGTGACCGTTGTCATCGAATTGATTATTCCTCAATAACGCATCATGCAATACACCGCGCGGAATGCATCCTTCAAGCGGATCTTTTTCCCTTCATGGAATCCACGTCGCGAATATCCGATCGGGATCTCTGCGAACCTAGCGTTCTCTCGAACCAGCTTGATCGTCAATTCGATCTCGATACCGAATCGATCCTCTTTGAGATTGGGTGCAATCTTCTGGATCAGTTCGCGGCGTATCATCTTGTAGCAAGTTTCAACGTCGCTTAGCTTAAGGCCAGTCCGCAAATTGGCTAGCCGCGTTATCCACTGATTGCCAATGGAATGCCAAATCGGCGACACAGGCCGATTTTGATGGTCGAATCGCGTACCGTAGACCACATCCGCCTGGTCGTCGAGAATCGGCCGAACCAAAGCGTGCAGATCTTCCGGATCGTATTCGAGGTCCGCATCTTGAATAACGACAGCATTTCCCGTTGCATGGGCGAAACCGGTGCGAAGTGCAGCCCCTTTGCCTCGATTATGCTCATGCAAGAGGACGTGGAGGTCGCCGGTTGTTGCCTGTTGTGCGAGCAGCTCGCGCGTTCCATCGTCGCTGCCGTCATCCACTACGATCAACTCGATCGGCAGTCCGGTCGCTCGCACTCGATGGATGACCTCCAAAATCGTTTTGACCTCATTGAACACCGGGACGATGACACTGAGTTTGAACCCTGGCTGAATTTTACTGAGTTCCAAGCGTTGCCGAGCGCCGCTAGACTTTTCTAGCGGAATTGCTTGCGACTGCGGAGCCTGCGAGTTCCAGCGATCCACGGAATTCTCGTTTCTTCTTTGGCTTAGGACCTGTCCCGAAAGGCATCCGACTCTCAGCATTAGCCCTGCGGCTTTAGCTCCAAGTTTTTTGAAGTCAGAAGCGACTGTTCTTGTGGCGGATCCTCGATTCCATTTCAAGGCTCATCAAGAACGAGTCGGTGTACGTTTGTGCAAATTCGTACCTTCAATTTACACTGAACGGTCCGTCGGATGCAACGCGAGCTGAGTTTATTGCGCATTCTAGACAACACGCCCAACGAATTCTAGCTGTGGACCATCGCGTCAAGACGACCCTCACTTCAGGAGAATCAAGGCGGATTGATCGAGAAGAAATTTGGAAAATAATTTTGATATCTTTGCGCCAGTCCGAAGCAAAAAATTTCTGTCCCATTGCTTGACAAGATGCAAAGAATTTACACAATCCTTAACCGCTGACGAAATTCGTCTGAGCCGATGCCTTCGCGTAACGAAAAGCTCGCGTTTGGGTCCACAGCGAAGTTAAAGTCGCGGCCTTGTAGAGTTTCCATTAGTTGCCCACACTATCCATTCAAAAAAGGTTTGTTATGTTGAATTTGACGCAGGTGAATTTCACGTGCAAACAATTCGTTCAACAGGCAAATCGCCCACATTTTTCTCACTCAACGCTCCAATCTCAGGCCTTTGCGCTGGTCATGCCTAGGGAATACCACTGCTTCGGCACCAAGGATGGAAAACTAGGCAGGATTGCCAAATTCGCCGAATGCTTGGACGCGCGCGGTAAGCATGGCCAGTGATAACCTTGGCAAGAAGTGCCATTGTAAGCGGCAGGACGCCGCACTTTTATTTTTTTGATGGCTCGTATGCCGAGCCGAAAGTCGGGTCATCTACGACGATCGAGAATATCGCCGAAGTCGGTCAAATGATAGTCGATGCCAACGTACTGAAGCACTCGGCACAAGCTTCGCAAGGCAACGCCGAACCCATCCGGCCCGCTGAAACCGCCGAATTGCCCACCGCCTTTGACGTGCGGTTCTAAATCGAGAACCACGCCGGGTGCACCGAGCTTTTTCATCCGCCGATCGATCTTGGGAAGGTCCGCAGCCAAGTCCCGTAGAATCGCTTCGTGGCCTGAGTCGCCGATGTCAGCCGGTACAAAATTCTTCAGCGCCCCTTCATCGACGTGCTTTTGGCGGGCTGCCCCCCTGCCCCGCCGATAGTCTTTGATGTGAAGCCATCCAAGCCCCGGCTTCATCGCCAGGTACTCTTCGAAAATTTGGTCAGTCGACATGCCCTGACACGCCAAGTTCGCACCGTCGAAGATCAAAACCAGATTGGGATGCTTCAATCGCCGGTCCATTTCAGCCAACAGCCTTCCAGTTTGGCCGATTAAATTTGCTTCGACCTCCAATCCAAACACTAGGCCGTGGCTAGCGCAACAGTCCGCAACCAATCCCAATTGATCACAGGCTTGTGCCAGATGCGATTCCGGCTGAGTCCCGATTGGATGATAGAATGAAAAACCTCGTAGCAATTTTGTTCCCAATGTGTTGGCGACATCGCATGCGTGCCGAACATTTTTCGACAAATATTGTTTGAATGGAATGAAGCGATTCGAACTGCCGTCTTCTATATCGAGCAACTTCACTTTTCCAATGGGAGACCCCACGGTGGCCACAGCCAATCCGTAGTCGGCTTGCAATTGGACGACTTGCTTGAGTTCCTGCTTCGTCAGGTCCATCGCGTTTTTGATGCCGCCGCCGACGTCGATGAATCGAATGGAATAGTATTGCAAGCCTAGTGCCGCCAGCGCCGCAAATTGCTGGACGGCGAGTTTGTCGATCGAGGCTTCATCCGCGAAGCCGCTTAGGATTACTGGTGGAGTGGTCATTCGGATTCCCGATTGCAATTTCAAAATTGGGTGTGGAGGTCGAAGCCTAAGGCCCGTTGTATTCGACTCGTATTACGGATGAAATCCCTCCGCGGGCGGTCCAGCGAGCCTCCAAGCTGGCCCGACGCGGCTTGCATGCTAAGACAAAATCGTCCAAGATGCGATTCGTTACGTTCTCGTAGAATATTCCTTCGTTGCGAAACTTCTGGAGATAAAGTTTCAGGCTCTTCAACTCAACACAGCTCCGGTCTGGCACATAACGAAACACCAGCGTGCCGAAGTCCGGTTGTCCCGTCTTGGGACAGATCGAAGTAAACTCTGGACATGTGATCTCGATTTCGTAGTCCCGATTCAGGAAACTGTTGTCGAAAATCTCCAAAGTATCTTGAAAAGGCGTACTCACCGCTACAATTCTCCTTGGTTGATCGAGTTGCTTTTGCAGGCTCGCAATTGTAATCAGGTTCCAAAGAATGTCCAAAGCAACTGTCGAAGTATCCGAAAAGAAACTCCGCATCTGCGAAGTTTACGAAAGTCTTCAGGGTGAAGGCCTCCTGACCGGAACGCCAAGCACTTTCGTGCGAACCAGCGGCTGCAACCTTCGATGTTGGTTCTGCGATACGCCTTTCGCGTCCTGGCAACCCGAAGGAGATTACTTTACGGTTGAACAGGTCATGGAACAAATCTCGGTCTTGTCGCCAAAGCACGTCGTTCTAACGGGCGGCGAACCAATGATTCAATCATCTGTAGTCGATCTTGCCCGGTCGGTTCGCGATGCCGGTTATCACCTGACGATCGAGACTGCGGGAAGTGTTTGGCAAGAATTGGAATGCGATCTATGGTCAATCAGCCCCAAGCTCATTCGATCCGCACCTCCGTCCGACTCCGGCGGATGGCGTGAGGCGCATGACCAGCGCCGCCATCAACCGGATGTTGTTCGCCGGATGATGCGAGGTGACTATCAGCTCAAATTTGTAGTCGATTCGCTTCAAGATGCTGAAGAAGTTCTGGCATACCTGGACGATCTAGGCGCGTACGATCGCCAGCGAGTGCTGCTCATGCCACAGGGGATCGATGTTGAAACGCTCGATCAACAGGCTCGATGGTTAGAGCCATGGTGCCATGAGCACGATGTACGCTATTGTCCGCGCCAACATATCTATTGGTATGGAAATCGGCGAGGAACGTAGCTGTCACTGCATGAAATCCAGTCCGGGTAACGGCTTGGCTGCGTCCTTGAGTTCGTGGCTTTCGAGACTTGCAACTGGGTAGGAGCAGTAGTCGGCGGCAAAGTATCCGCTCGGATTGTGATTGCCGCTCGAGCCGACACCACCAAACGGCAATTTGCCACTTGCGCCGGTAGTTTGTCGATTCCAGTTGACGACTCCGGCTCGAATGCGATGAAGAAAATAGTGAAAGTCTTCGATTCGCTCGCCGAGGAAGCCCGCCGACAATCCAAACCTTGTGTTGCCCGCTATGGCGATGGCTTCATCCAGATCGCTTGCCTTCTGAACGGTCAGCAGCGGGCCAAAATGTTCAGAATCGGCGACTACTGCGTCAGGGCTGATCGCGACCAGCCCAGGTCGGATCAACGCGGGAACATCCTCGAATCGCTTGGCCGCAACAATGGATTGCCCTCCTTGAGCAAGCAAGGCATCTTGATAGTCTAAGATCAGCTGAGCCGCTTGAGCGTGAATGAGTGGCCCCATGAACGGCTGCGGCTCGTCAAAGGGCAAGCCGACTCGAATTCTTGGAATCGATTGGCTCAAACGATCGACAATCCTTTCATAAGCCTCGTCGCCCGAGATAATCAAACGCCTGGCGCAAGTACACCGCTGTCCGCTGGTCAAAAAAGCGGACAGGATAGCCGTTGTGGCTGCGCCGTCGAAGTCGCTTTGACCGTGTACAACGAGCGGGTTGTTGCCACCGAGTTCGAGGGCCAACAATTTCTCAGGACGCCCGGCCAGAGCGCGATGCAAGCTAGCACCGACGCGATGGCTGCCGGTAAATAAGATTCCATCTACGTCGTCATCCAGTGCGACCTGAGCGACTTCGGCAGCACCATGAACCAAGTTGAGCACACCGCTGGGCAATCCGGCTCGCTGCCAGGCTTCGCACATCCATTGACCCGTCGCCGGTGCATGTTCGCTCGGCTTGAAAACGATCGTATTGCCGGCCAATAGGGCCGGCACGATGTGGCCATTAGGTAGATGGGCTGGGAAATTGAATGGGCCGAGCACAAACAATGCACCGTGAGGCCGATAGCGGGTGACGGAAACAAAATCACCTGCTTCTTCCATCGAAGTCCATCGACGTTTCATCAGAGCGTCGATTGAATTTTCAATCTTGCCTATCACGGCTGCAACTTCCGTCTTGGCTTCCCACAGCGGCTTGCCCACTTCCAGAGCGATCAATGTCGCAAGTTCTTCGCGCTTTTCTTCGACAAGCATGGCGAACCTCCGGCAAACGGCGATGCGGTCGTCCAAATGCCGATCGGCCCAATTCAAGAAAGCGGATCGAGCCGCTCCCACGGCTTGCTGAGCTTGCTCAACGCTCGACCAATTGCCTGACCACACCGGCGTGCTGTATGCCGGGCTGATACGCTGCCAGGACGGGCCAGCCCCGCCGGCCCACTCGCCATCGATCCAATTCTTTCCCCGGGTTGTTTCGTAGTGCTGCATGATTGGTAAGTGGTGAGGGATGAGGGATGAGGGGTGAGGGGTGAGGGGTGAGGTTTCAACTTTTCGATTGCGAGGCTCTTATCTTCGCCGTCTTGGGCGTTTCCGACGGACAGAATTTTTCGGCGGCACGGTACCGGCCCGCATGGCCCCCGGAAGGAACCACATCAAACTACCCACCACGATGGCGGCAATCAAAGGATAAGCGATTGGAACGCGGATGAAGTGAATCGGGGTGTCGCCATCGTCTACGGGAAACTGTTGGACGATTTCATTGCCTGCTAGCGCCGATGGCAATCCGAAGCGAATGGTCGTCGTTTGCGTCGCCACTGCGGCCAGCCCCAAGAGCATCGTCGTAACGATCATGACCAAGCCGAACAATCGCAGGTTTGCCATCGCGGCAGTCTCCAAGGTTCACGTTCGGAAGTCAATGCTCTCCAACGATTCTACCATCCAGCATGCGAACCGTGCGGTTTGCGCGCTGGGCGACCAAAGGATCGTGTGTTACAACGACCAAGGTCGTGTGGTGTTGCTCGTTGAGTTGGCTGAGCAAGTCCATGACTTCTTGACCGCTGCTACTATCCAAACTGCCGGTCGGTTCATCGGCTAAGACAATTGCGGGACCGTTCGCCAAGGCTCGTGCAATGGCAACTCGCTGGCGTTGGCCTACGGAAAGTTGATTCGGCAAATGATTGAGCCGATGCTGCATACCGACCAAACCGAGCAACCTGTGAGCCTCTTCAATTCGCCGGGCAAGCGGTAGTGGGCTTTCGAACATCGGCAATTGGACATTCTCGACGGCGGTCAAGTTCGGCAAGAGATAGAACGACTGAAATACGAAGCCGATCTCTTGGCTCCGAAGTTTATCCAAATCACCTTGATACATCGGAGCGCCGCGGAAAACCACATCGCCACGAGTCGGTCGGTCGAGTCCACCCAGCACGTGCAGCAGCGTCGATTTTCCACAGCCGCTCGGCCCGACGATCGAAACAAATTGCCGATCAAAAACCGTCAAATGAACATCCCGGAGCGCGTGAACATCGCCGTCCGAGTAGTATTTGCCGACGCCGGTCAATTCAATGAGCGGCGGCTGATTCTGGCTTGCGTTTTGCATCGATCCATCTTGAGTGCTTGGGGTGGCAGACCTGCGCGTCAAGCCATGGTCCTATCTTGCCCGGTCTTCGATCACGTCCAGTACGAATCCCATCGTTCGAGCGATTGTTGGATCGTTCGGACCTAGTCGATTGTAAAGATCATACGCACTTTGGACATCTTGTTGGCTTAGCAACATCCCAAATTTTTGGACGGATGCTTCAAAAGCGCGAGCCGCGTCGTCGCGATCCGTCTCCGAAACTCCGGGTGCAGCTACCAACTGAATCAGTCGCAATTGACTCGCGCTGGAAGCCGCACCAGCCAGAACTTGCATTTGGGCAGCCCGTGACGCCGAAGCCGGCAGATGTGCCAACGGCTGTTGCCAGTCATCCAAGGGATAGAATGAATACGTTTGACGGTCACCAGCAACCGTCTTTACGAAGGTCTCCGCAACTTGAGCGAATCGACTTCGATCCTGACCACTCAAGGGCAGCGTGTCGAACGAGCCGAGCAACTTGCTGACCGTATCGGTCATGGACTCGGGCTGGCGCGATAGAACCGATACGACTACACCGGGCGTACTGTCTACGAGCTTTTGTTCGTAGGGATACAATTGCTCGGTCAGCACGGCGATTGGCAACGAGCCTCCGTTCTGAGTATTCCGTAGTCTTTGAAGCAATTCGAACAGATTCATATCGTGAACTCGGTCTATCACGAAGATCAGTTCGATTGGATTGGCGCTGGAAAGTTCTCGCAGCGCGTCGCGTCCGCTGGTGACGGCAATTGCATCGCCGCCGGTCGTTTGTCGAATGCCTGCCTCGGCAACCATGCACAGATCCAAATCGGCGCCGACAATCAAAGATCGGGGCCCCTGTCCCAACTCAAGCATCTCGATAGCCGTCGAAAATGCCTGTTGAGAGCCAACGTAATCCGACTTCGGGTCGATAGCGGCGATGATTCCAAAGGCATGGTAGCGAATGATCGGGCGAGGATCCGCCAGTAATTTACTAAGAAAGTCCATGGGTGGTATAGCTCGGCCAGCCACGACTTGCGTGGCCAAATGTGCGAGCGATCGAACGCAGGCTCCGTGCATTTCCCACTTGCCGGCTTGTTCAAAAATGGACATCCAAAACCCGGTCTGATCGCTGTCGCCATCGGAAAATCGATGCGTGAGCACCAAATCCAAATCCGGAAAAGCGAAGTCGGGGTCGAGATGATAGGAGCGTTGCAGCAGCGCCGCACCGGCAGCAGCTTGATCGCTCGGGCTAGCTGTATTCAACGTGGCTTGTTGTAGGGCAATTTGCGATAATCGTTCGAGCGACCTGGATTGGCTTGTGGCTTCCTGTTGAACGATCTGATCTCCCTCTGAATTCGGACGCCACAAAAGGCTGGTTAGCGAATCTGCCGCCGACCGTTGGCCCTGGTAACTGGCCAGCGCATCGTTGAACCGTCGTCGAACATACTCGCTCGTCGCTAGTTCGCTCGGCACATTGCGACCCCGTTTGGCCAAAAGTTCGGCGACGGCTTGCTTAAGATCGATTGGGAAACGAAGCGAGTGAAGCGAGGAGGCAATCTCGCTTGGAAAATGATTGCTTGGCAAATCGGTAACGGCCAGTATCGCCCGCGAGCTTCTTGCAAGATCGCTCATCGCACATGCGGCCTGAAGAGCTTCAATGCCTTCCGATCCGAATTCGACTATCGTTCCAGCCAGCATATCCGCCGGGACCGCATTGTCGCCGTCGAGCAATCGATCGAGCAATCGTCCAATCGCGACTGAGCCTGCGTCTTGCAATTGCAATTGAGCTTGACGGCGCGTGACTGCGTCGGGACTGGTCAACTTATTGATGCGATCATTGATGATGTTGGGATCACGCGCCAGGCTGGCTGGAGCGTTAAAGATTTCGCCAGCCAATTTTCTTTGCGCTTCGTTAAGCGGAACATCGTGTTTGCGAAGTCGAATCCAGACTTGCGGTCCTGCGGCTCGCGCGAGTTCGACTTGATGTTGCAGCCCCCAGCCCTTGGCAGCGATCTGATCGAGCAAACTTGCAGCTTCCGACCAATACCCGAGCTGCGTCATCCACATGACGGCTCGCCCGAAATCTCGCGGAGTTTCCGGGGGATTATCGCGCAGGATCAATACGAGTGGATCGCGCTGGATCGGGTCGGCAATTTCGCTCGGAGTAGAACTGGCTTGTGAAGCCGGTGCGGAACTTGTCGAATCTGCACCCAGAGCGAAGCTGTCGGAAGACGCCTGGTCCTGACTTTCCACAGGCTCACTCGATGGGTCGCTTGAGCCAAAAGGATCGTTCGAGCTGAACGGATCGTCCTGAGCATGCGACACCCCGCCAACCAGGACTATCGCAATCACCAGCGGCATGGAGCGCACAAAGTCGCGCGCAGTTCGGAAAACATGAAAACAGCTCATCGAATTTCGGTCAGGAGTCGGGTGGCTCGATCGGTACAGGCTAAACAACTATTGTAATTGGAGACGCCAGCGTGACACCTGGGCTTGCACCTGATCCGGATTGCTAGAGCCATAGCTTTGGTAGGCTTGTACCGCTTTTTCCGCGCCTAACACGCTTCGGACCGAGCCATCTAGCCGCGAATCGGCTTGCCGGAGCTGCTCATCGGTCAGATCGCTCAGGCGGACGCCCGCCCGCTGGGCAATTCCCACTAGGCTACCGACCAAGTGATGTGCAGTCCGTTGGGGCAGCCCCTTTTGAATCAGGTGTTCCATGAGCGTCGTCGCATCGAGAAACCCTTGATCCAGCCGGCGGGCAATCGAGTCTCGTTGCAACTGAGCCTGGCGAACGATGGGCGCTGCAAGTTCCAAACAGGCTTCGACCGTGTCGAACGAGTCGAACAGCGGCGGCTTGTCCTCCTGGAGGTCGCGGTTGTACGCAAGCGGCAAGCCTTTCACCAGAACCATCAGCGTTTGCAAATTGCCGATAATGCGAGCCGATTTGCCCCGCGTCAGTTCGAGCGAATCCGGATTCACTTTCTGTGGCATGATCGACGAACCGGTGCAAAAGGCGTGCGGCAACTCGAGAAAGCCGAATTCGACGGTCGACCAAAGAATCCATTCCTCGGCCCAGCCGCTCAAATGCGCGGCAATCATCGCCAACACGAAGGCGCTTTCGATCACAAAATCTCGGTCGCTGCTCACGTCGATGCTGTTGGCGGCAATGGATTCAAAGCCAAGCTCCTTGGCGGTCGCCTGACGATCGATCGGCAAACTCGTCCCCGCACAGGCGGCGGCTCCAAGGCTGGACACGTTGACTCGCCGCCTGCAATCGGTGACTCGCTGGCGATCGCGTTCGAATTTCTCCACGTAGGCCAGCCAGTAATGTGCAGCCAAAACCGGTTGAGCTCGCTGAAGATGCGTGTAGGCTGGCAGAATCACGCCTCGGTCGGTGTCGCAGCGATCGAGAAAGGCCTTTTGCAAATCTTTCAATAGCCAATCGACTCGATCCAGGGCATCGCGGACCCACATCCGCATGTCGGTACTGACTTGATCGTTGCGGCTGCGTGCCGTATGGAGTTTCCGGCCAACGTCGCCAAGGCGGTCGATCAATGCACCTTCGATGTGCATGTGAATGTCTTCCAACTCCTTGCGAAACTGCATTTTTCCTTGCTCAATTTCCACTTCAATTTCGCGCAAAGTCGAGTCGATCTGATCGAATTCAGCCGTAGAAATTAAACCCTGTTGGCTGAGCATCCTGGCGTGGGCGATCGAACCGCGAATATCCTGTCGATACAAGCGTTGGTCGAAGCTGATGCTTTCGCCAAAGGTTTCCAATCGCCGATCGCTGGCCGACTGGAATACACCGCTTCGTGATGGAGAAGAGGACAAGGTGTAAGGGGTGAGGGGTGAGGGGTGAGAATTGAGACGTAAGGAAAGCGACTATTGATTTTTTCAGCCGACGTTCGATTTGAGAAACTGAGCCATGCTGTTTCTAGCTTCAGTGAGGGCTTGAGCCAGATTCTCGGGTTGTTTGCCACCGGCTTGAGCGAAATCCGGCTTACCGCCGCCGCCGCCTCCAACGATGGGTGCAACCGCGCCAAGCCACTGAGCAGCGCTGAGACCTTCGGCTACCAGGGAGCGACTCAGCCCGGCTACTAGGACGACCTTATCATCGCCCGACGTAGTGGCAAGAAGTATGGCGATAGGCAGCTTGCTCTGGTCGCGGAGTTGATCGATCCAGCGCCGCATCAAGTTTGGATTTGCACCGGGTGTTTCCGCGACGATCACCACGGTATCTCGAATCGTCTCACCCTTATCGATGAGACTCTCAATCGATAGCTCACCACTCGATTTCAACTGTTCAATCTGCTGCCGCAGTTTTTTCTCCTCCGCTTTGAGAGCTTCGATGCGAGCAACCAGCTTATCGGATGACACATTGAGCAATCGGGAAGCGTCGCGGAGCAAGGACCGTTCCTGTTGATAATCGCTAGCCGTCGCGCCGCTGAGTGTGGGAATGTCGGGATAGAATTCCGGGCCACCTTCTACTTGTTTTTTCAGTCCGCGTACAACTAGACCTAGCGATTTGATGGCTTCCACTGCATCCCCTGTAGCGCACCTGAGCACTTTGCTTGCTTGTTTCAGGGTTTCTTGAACTTCTTTGCGATGCACTGAAGCCTTGTCGCCGGTCAGAGCTTCAATTCGCCTTGTGCCCGCAGCGATCCCTTCCTCGGAGAGGATCTCAAAGTGGCGTATTTCGGCCGTGTTTTTCAAGTGGGTTCCGCCGCAAAGCTCTTTTGAGAAATCTCCCATCGAGACCATGCGGACTGGGTCGGGATACTTTTCGCCGAACAACATCATTGCACCGGCCTTGCGAGCATCGGCCAGCGCAACGGTTTGCCAAGAAATTGGTTGGCTCGAACGAACTTTTTCGGCAACGATCGATTCGATGTTCTGCACTTGCCGGTCGGTCATGGCCGAAAGGTTGGTGAAGTCAAATCGCAGCCAATCGTCTTCCACTTTGCTGCCTTGTTGCTGAGCGTGCCCGCCGAGAACTTGTTGCAACGCATGATGCAAAACGTGAGTTGCCGAGTGAGCGCGTTGAAGACCAACTCGTCGATCTGCGTCGACTTCGGCTGTGACTTTCAAACCAGTCGACAATCGACCTTTCTCAAGTCGCCCGATATGGACGACCAACTCGCCCGCCCGCTGCGTGTCTATGATGTTGAACAGGACACCCTCTGAAATCAATCGTCCCGAATCGCCGACCTGGCCACCGCTCTCGGCATAGAGAGGTGTCCTATCGAGGACAACCCGCAATTTCTCGCCTTGACCAGCCTGGCTGGCGACTTGATCGGCTGATATTTCGCTGACCAGCCTTTCGTTTTCGCCGGAGCCAACGATGATGCCCTTGACCAATGCCGTCGTAACAAGCGTATCGTATCCCACAAACTCGGTGCGCTGAACGGCCTCTTTGAGGGACTCGATTGGCCCAGTTTGAAACACCTCTCGCTGACTTCCACCGCTTATTTTTTCGTGAACCTCCATCGCTTGTCGAAAGCCGTTCCAGTCAAACGTCAGCTTGCGTTCAGCCGCCATTGTTTGGAAAAGTTCGGGTGGCACTCCGTATGTCTGATACAACGAAGCTGCTTCTTGGCCGTCGACGATGGCCGTACCGCTTCGCTGCATATCGGCGAAGACGCTCGCGATTCGATCTAAGCCTGCGTCGATCGTCGAAAAGAAATCGCTTTCTTCACGGCGAATCACGTCCGAGACTCGATCGATTGTCGACTGAAGCTCAGGATAAGGACCTTTCATGGCATTGGCCACCGCCGGAACCAGTTTATGGAGAAACGGTTCGCGTTGGCCCATTTGATGGCCATCCAAGACCGCTCGCCGCAACAACCGTTTAATTACGTATCGAGCCTTCTTCGGTCCAGGCAAAATATTCTCGTGGATTGAAAACACGCACGCGCGAACGTGATCGGTAATTCGCCGCAGTCGACGCCCATCATCGTTTTCGTATTGATACTTTACCGAACAAACTTCGGCTGCGGCCTGGACAATCGGCATCAGAATATCGATGTGGAAATTTGACGGCACGTTCTGAAGAACGCTGGCCGTTCGCTCCAGCCCCATCCCGGTGTCGATGTTCTGACTCGGCAGCGGCCGCAAATTGTTGGGAGGGTCCCCAACACGATTGAACTGGGTGAAAACCAGATTCCAAATCTCGACGTCTTTGCCGCCATCGAGCAAGTAGTATATTTCGCTGCAAGGACCGCAGACGCCGTTTGGCCCCTGGCTTGGAGCGCTGGCCGGCCAAAAGTTTTCGTCTTCGTCCATCCGTGCGATGCGACTGGTCGGCAGACCGATCTTTTCATTCCAAATTGCGGCGGCTTCATCGTCGTCCTTGTATACGGTCACGGTCAATCGATTCGGGTCGATAGCCAGCCACTTTCGATCTGTCAAGAATTGCCAGGCCCACTGGATGGCTTCGAGCTTGAAGTAGTCACCGAAGCTGAAATTGCCAAGCATCTCGAAAAAAGTGTGGTGATAGGCGGTCCGGCCCACATTGTCGATATCGCCGGTTCGTAGGCATTTTTGACACGTTGTCGCCCGGGTGAACTCAAGCTTGACCTTTCCCAGAAAATGATCTTTGAACTGATTCATCCCAGCCGGAGTGAACAGAACCGAAGGGTCCCAAGTTGGTACCAGCACGTCGCTCGGCTGGCGAGAATGCCCCTGCTGAACGAAAAACTCAAGATACTTTTCACGCAGTTCGTCTGTTTTCATAGTACGTTCGAATTTTTTTGTACGATCGCGACCGGGCGATGAAGGCTCTGGCTAAGGGTCGCTATCAAGATGCCCTCAATATAGACGGATCCCCACAAATCGGCTATCGCTAGTAAGGCTTGCGTTACTGCTCGGGCGAGACGGTGACCGTCATTTGCTTGCCGTCGTTGGTCGTAGCCACGACGGAAACATCACCCGACGCACTGCTGGCTATCTGAAGGAATTGTTCCGGTGTTTCAACCGACTGGCGATTGACACTCACGATACCGTAACCCGATCGCAGACCAGCTCGCCAGACCGGAGTATTCGGAGCAACGTTCAGAAAGGCGACTTTTGTTCCTGTCCGGATGGCTGAGATGCGTTCCATCTCACCTACAATGGCTGATTGGTACTCAACTTGAGCACCTCGCCACGACGCAGGACTATGCAAACTATAAGAGGGTCGATTCGTGGTAGGGTATTTCTTGGCTAGCTCGGCCTCCAATTCGATCGTCTGCATAGTACTGGTCAGTCCCCGACGACGAATCATTAGCTTGGCCTTGGTACCCGTTGGAATTTTGCTCAACTCACGAAACAGGTCGTTGCGGTTGATAATCGGCGAGCTACCCACTTGGTAGATGATGTCGCCTTCTCGCAATCCAGCTTCGCTTCCTGGCAGACCGGGGATCACCAAGCTGAGCCTAGCTCCGGTCAATCCTCGTGCGATGTCGGACTGGAGAAGATTTTCCGGTTGAACGCCGAGAAAGCCGTATTCGGGCAATTTGCCCTGCTTCAGACTCTCGAGCACCCGCTCAAAAAAGTTGTCCGTCGCAATAGCAAAGCCAGCCGGATTCTCGTAGCCACTGGACGCAAGAAAATTCGTGGTGATGCCAACCAGCTCACCTCGCCAATTTAGTAGCGCTCCGCCGCTGCTGCCAATCGGTGTTCTCATGTCCGTTTGAATGAGTGTTCCCAACTGATGGATGTTTTCCGTCAAAGGTTGATCGGTCTCTCGTGGTGCCAATCGATTGACGTTGGCAACGATTCCAAAACTCGCGCTGGCCTTGCCATCACGGGCGATCGCGTAAGGGTTGCTCAACGCCACCACCAGATCACCCTTGTGAACTTCGCCCGCTGAAATGGGCAAGGGCTTCAAATCGGTGGCTTCGATCTTCAAAACGGCCAGATCGGAGAACGGATCGGATGCCAAGACTTGAGCCGATTTTCCTACGACGGTTGCCGGATAACAGCGACGATCCAACCATACAAACACCTTGTACTTGAGCGGATCGTCCAGAACGTGCGCGCAGGTAACAATCAAACCTTCCGGATCGACGACGATTCCGCTGCCGAAGAATGTGGGAATAAAACCTTCGCTGGCCGGATCGCTGCTGCTCGATGGGAGCGAGGGCATGATCGACAATGAATCGAGTTGACTGCGTGGGGCTTGATCATTGCGGACGCGTGCAATGGCGACGATCGATGGCTCGCAACGCGAGATGACATCCACCAGCGCCGCTTGGACGGCAGAGAGCAATTCAGGTCCGGGAGTAGCAAGAATCTCGCCCGATGCAGATTGAAGAGGGGCCTGATCCGACTCATCTTGCGTGCTCGAGCCTGTTCCCGAAGCAACGTCAAACGTTGCAAGCAATCTATCGGGCGGTTGCCCGTTTGCCTTGTTCGCAAAGTCGAAACCAATCGTCTTTTCGGCGGAGGCCTCGAAAAATCCGCCCGCCAGCAGCATAAGCATGATCATCGAAACGATCGCCGCGAGTGGCCGATGCGGCGGGTTTGAATGGATCATGCTCATATCTGCTGGCGTTGGGTGCTCCGGAATGTTTTTCTCGATCGAAACAGCGGCAACTCGCGATTGGAACCCGTGTAGCCCATTCCGGAGAGACCATGGATGCCAACCGCTAACCATCCGGCGTTTCAGCTTCGGCCTCCTCGGACTCAGCTGCTTCGCGGCCTTCGGGACCGATGTAGCCACCGGCCTCGATGATTCGTTGTCGAATTTCCTTGGCCACGTCGGGGTTTTCTTCCAAAAACGCTCTCGCCTTCTCTTTGCCCTGACCAAGTTGTTCGTCGCCGAAGGCAAACCACGCTCCGCTTCGCTTGACGATCTTGTGTTCCATGCCCAGGTCGAGCAAATCTCCTTCGAAGCTAATACCTGACGTGTGCATCATGTCGAACTCCGCCACGCGGAATGGTGGCGCGACTTTGTTCTTGACGATCTTGCAGCGGACCCGTTGACCCACAACTTCCTCGCCTTCCTTGAGCGCCCCAATCCTCCGAACATCGATACGGCACGAGCAGTAGAACTTGAGCGCCCGACCGCCGGGTGTTGTCTCGGGCGACCCATAACTCATGCCGCCGATCTTCTCGCGGATTTGATTGATGAAAATCACTACAGATTTACTCTTGGCGATCGAACCGGTCAGCTTCCGCATGGCTTGGCTCATCAATCGCGCTTGCAAGCCGACGTGAGCTTGCCCCATTTCGCCTTCGAGCTCTTGACGAGGAACGAGTGCAGCTACCGAATCCACCACGATCACATCGACCGCGTTGCTCTTGACCAGGTGTTCGCAAATCTGCATGGCTTCTTCGCCACATCCCGGCTGTGAGACTAGCAACGTATCCAGTTCCACACCAATTTTCTTGGCCCAGCTTGGATCGAACGCATGCTCGGCATCGATGATCGCAGCGATCCCGTCATTCTTTTGAGCTTCTGCGCAGATATGAAGTGCCAGCGTCGTCTTACCGCTCGACTCAGGTCCGAATATCTCGATGATACGCCCACGAGGCACGCCCATTCCACCCAAGGCAATGTCCAGCGAAAGGCTGCCCGTATTGATGCCATCGATCTTGAGCGTCTGTTCACCACCAAGCGGCATAATCGAGCCTTCGCCGAATTGCTTCTCGATCTGTTCGAGCGTCGTCTTAAGTCCAGGTTCTCGCTTATAGACCGCTTCCATACCACTCAAGGAAGTAGCGGCGGAGGACGACTTCTTGACTCCGACATTCGACTTCTTTTTCACCATTGTCTTGCTCGCAGTGTTGACCATATTTTTCGACTCCTAACTTCCAAGAATTATGTATTGATCCTAACGAATTGACCGTAGTCCTACAACTCACCCAAGTTCTTCTAGAATTATCGCGATTCTCCAGACACGTTTGGTCCGCAGTCGAGTTAAATTTTGATTTTTTTGAAGACAGGCTGCGGCACCGGCCTTAAAGACAATGACTTAGCCGGCTTGCGCTACGAAAAATTACGCGCCAAGCAGAGCATTTTTCTGGAAATATTGCACAAAACGGTCTAGTGTGGACTTTTGTCCACTATTGAATGTGCTTGGAATTCAGTGATTCATTTGCAACGACTCGTATGTGAACAGTCGCGTTTGACGATGCTTCAGCGGACCAGGTCCACTTGCACTTCACCACGCCCTTCGATGACTCAGGGACGTGCCACCCGACTCAGGGACGTGCCACCCGATTCAGTTGGGTGGCACGTCCAGAGCGTCAAGCGATGGACGTGCTCGAGGCTCCAAGCGATGAAAGTGCTTGAGGTTAAAGCGATGGACGTGCTTGGAATTCAGAGATTTATTTGCAACGACTCGTACACGAACAGTCGTGTTTGACGATGCTTCAGCGGACCAAGTCCACTTGCACTTCACCACGCCCTTCGATGACTCAGGGACGTGCCACCCGACTCAGAGACGTGCCACCCCAATCAGGCACGTTCTTTCCGAATCAGCGATTTGCCGCGTGGCTTTACTTCGCCGCTAAGCTAGTCCGATAGCGGTTGCGAACGGTTTTTGAGCTTCGCTAAAGCGGCCTCTTGTTCGGCCAAATGCGTTCCGCTTGTGCCGTATTTCTTGATCAAGACGCCAGTCTTCTCGGTCGGTAGCGCTCCGACACTCAGCCAATAATCAACACGCTCGCGATTGACGACGACGCGAGCATCGGTGTCTGCCACCATCGGATCGTAATGCCCAACCTCTTCAAGCACTTTGCCATCACGGGGGACTCGCGAGTCACAAACGACAATTCGATAAAAAGGTCGCTTCTTTTTGCCCAACTTCTTCAAGCGAATGCGGACTGCCACTCAAACTCTCCTGTACGTTCATACAAAACAAAATGCCAAGAACCCCGAATTATCGCCATTTTTCGCCCGAATGCAACGGCTGATCCATCGGTTTTTGGGTCCCGGTTACAGATTTCGTTTGGATTCAACCCTATGCCGAACACCCCCCCGCGGGATGGGCAAAACGAACAGCCCACCCAGTCAAGCTATGACGATTGTTGCGGATACAGGACTGATAGCATTGGTAGTTGCTGAACAGTCAACGCCGGACATTCGACTTGTGGCGATTGCCCCACCGATATTCTTTGTGCTGCAAAGTTCAGGCTTTACTCGCAAGGATGGTGCCAAGTGAATCCAATGTTCGGCAATCGAACCAAACGAACAATCCAATGCGCCGGCCACTACGCTGCCTGGCTCGCCGTATTCGCAATGATCCAATTCGGCTGCAGTCCGCGCCGCCCATTCAACTTCCGCGATACATGGGAAAGCGCGCCAAGCTATTTCAAGACTGTGGCTACGGAAATCGAATACCCGAATGTTCAATCCTACTTGGCACCTGAATCGGCTGATGTCCCCGAACCGTTCCGACTTGAGAACCCAGTTGAGCTCCCGGCCCGCGAACTGTTGCTACAAGACGCCATCAACTACGCCCTGAACAATGCGGAGGTGCTTCGATCGCTCAATGCCAGTGTTGTTCAATTCAATCCATTGGGGTTCGTGACCAAACAGAGTCCCGGACTAGCCGAGGCTGATCCGCAGTTCGGTGTGGAAGCCGCCCTGTCGGCTTTTGATGCCAACGTCGTCGGCAGACTATTTTGGCAAAGCGACGATCGTCCAATCAATACGTTGCTACCGCCGCCATTGGATCAGTTTCAAGTAGCCATCCTGAATCAAGACCTTGCCGGTTTGAGCTATGAAATCAACAAATACACGGCCACCGGCGCGCGTTTTGCCGCTCGGCATGTCGTCAACTATGACTGGAACAACACTCCCAACCGAAGATTTCAAGGTGCGTTCGCAGGTTGGATTGAAGCGGAGTACCGCCAACCACTCTTGCGAGGTTCGGGTGTTCAGTACAATCGAATCGCGGGCCCCGGCAATCCAAATGGCGTCTACCGCGGCGTGCTAATCGCACGGATCAACGCGGATATTACCATTGCCGACTTCGAAGCTGGCGTCATCACGTTCGTCAACGACATCGAGACCGCTTACTGGGAACTTTACTTTGCGTACCACAATTTGGAAGCTCTGGTTGCTGGCCGCAACAGCGCGCTGCTGACTTGGCAGCGAGTTAAAGAACTCGAGCGCGTCGGGGCTCGCGGTGGCGATGCGGCGGCTGAAGCTCAAGCTCGTTCGCAATACTACAATTTTGATGTCCAGGTAAAGGATGCCCTGACTGGTCCAAGGGGACTGTACGCGCTGGAACAAAATCTTCGATATCTTCTGGGATGGCCTGCCACGGATGGATGCCTGATCAAGCCCGTCAGTCAACCGATGGAAGGTGAAGTTGTCTACGATTGGCAGTCGAGCATCCATGATGCACTCACCTGCCGAGTCGAAGTGCGACGCCAGAAATGGAACGTCAAGCGACGCGAACTTGAGCTGATCGCCGCGCGACTCAACCAGCGCCCAACGCTGGACGTCGTTGGACAGTATCGCTTCCGGGGCTTGGGCGATACATGGGTTAACGGCTACGCGGCTTCGGGAGCGAACGGGTACAGCTTGTATCAAGACATTTTTACCGGTAGATACCAAGAATGGTATGCCGGTCTTGAATTGGGATACCCGATTGGGCTTCGGCAAGCTGGGGCCGCGCTGGCGCACGCCAGATTGAGCCTCGCCCGCGAGCAAGCTCTGCTTCGTGAAAGCGAGCTTCGTATTTCGCACGACCTGAGCGCCGCATCCCGATCCGTCACGCGAGCTTATACGCTGATGCAAGCCAACTTCAATCGCCAACAATCCGATCGAGATCAAGTTACGGCTCTCCAATCGCGATACGAAGGCGGCCTGGACAACATTAATTTCTTACTGCAAGCTCAGCAGCAATTGGCGGCCAGCCAATCCGCGTACTTCCGATCGTTGGTCGACTATCAACTCGCCCTGCGGGACTTTCATCGCCAAAAGGGGTCACTGCTGGGTTACAATCAAGTCGGCCTGAACGAAGGTCCATGGCCTGACGAGGCTTATCAAGACGCGCTGGAGCGGGGACGCTTCCTTGCACCGCGCGACGGCGGCAATACGTTCGTGCCATCATCGATCAGCAACGGAGAAATCGACCCATCCACAGTCGGAGCGCCTCCTGTCGGCTCGGGTTTGATCGAGTAAGTCACTCCCGCAATTCTGGGCCGCGTTCCGGCGAAAGAAGTAGGATCGTCCTATTGGGACGCTGATTTCGGTCATACGACTCCTTTGATGGCTGCATGAGTAAGCATGCCCAACTGCGAGGCATTTCAGGATATATTGGTTCAGGTCGCCCGTATTCGACAACCAATCCTGTTTTGGCCTCGGAGTTTCAACATGCCTTGCAAGCCACCGGCTTTTTCTGATCGCGAATCCATCACTTCCGCCAAGCGAAATTTGCTGAGTTTTGGCATAACAAAAGTCTCAATTCGACAAGGCCGCCTTGAAATCATGGCGACCGCTTATCTCTTTGCATTTTGCCTCGTGACCAGTGGTTTTTCGCAAACTACTTGGGAGCCGACTGCTCCTCAATCGCAAGCTATGGAACTGGTCGGCGAAGAAGTCATCCGAAGCCATATTCGATTTCTAGCCGACGATTTGCTCGAAGGTCGCGGGCCTGGATCTCGCGGAGATGAACTCACCCAGCTCTACATTTCTACCGAGTTCGAATCGCTTGGGCTTAAGCCCGCCGGCCTCGATGGCGGTTGGTTGCAACCGGTTCCCTTGCGAGGTATCACGTCGATCCCTCCCAAGCAAATCGAACTCGTTGGGGCCGGCGAGACCATGACACTCAAGTCTCACGACGAAGTCATCCTGGTGAGTGGCCGCAAGGATTCTCATGTATCACTCAAAGGCGCGGAACTCGTCTTCGTGGGCTTCGGCATCCAGGCTCCGGAATTCGAGTGGGACGATTTCAAAGACCTCGATGTTCGAGGTAAAATCTTAGTCGTGATGAACAACGATCCCGAGGATGACCCCGAGTTGTTCGCCGGCAAGAAGCGACTGTACTACGGTCGCTGGGATTACAAGTACGCCATGGCCGCCAAGCTCGGCGCGGCCGGCGCGCTGATCATCCATACCGATGACTCTGCCGGCTACCCGTTCCAAGTGATCCAGACTGGCTGGACCGGCGAGGAGTTCGAACTCGCCCAGGACGAAGGCTCCCGGACCAACTTGAAAGGTTGGTTGACCGACAAGGCTGCCCATTCGGTTTTTCAATGGGCCGGACTGGATTTGGACAAGTTGCGAGCGACGGCTAGCCAGCGGGAATTCAAACCCGTTCCGTTAGGCGTGAAGCTCTCGGTCGAGTTCGATGCAGTCGTCCGCGAGCAAAAGTCCGCCAATGTTCTGGCGAAACTCGAAGGCAGCGATCCCGTGCTGAAGGATCAACATGTCATCTTTATGGCGCACCACGATCACCTCGGATTGGCCGCAGGGCGCGACGCCTCGGGCGACAACATCTACAACGGAGCAATTGACAACGCATCCGGAACGGCGACGATGCTGGCAATCGCCCGAGCCATTGCCAATTCAAAAATTTCTCCGAAGCGATCGATCTTATTTGCGGCGGTTGCCGCTGAAGAACAAGGCTTGTTAGGATCGAAACACTTTGCAACGTATCCCACGATTCCGCCCGGAAAGCTTGCGGCCGTCGTGAACATCGATGGCATCAACTTCCTCGGTCGCACTCACGACGTGAATCTCGTCGGCAACGGAAAGAACACGCTGGACGCTCTGGTCCAAAACGTTACCACATGGCAAGGGCGAACGCTGGTTCCCGAACTCAATCCCGAGCGAGGTTACTACTATCGATCCGATCAATTTAGCCTAGCGAAGATCGGAGTGCCTGGCGTCTATTTGCACGGCGGCGTCAACATAGTCGGGAAGCCCAGCGGCTGGGGAAAAGAGCAGTTGGATGCATGGATCGATAAGGTCTATCATCAGCCGAGCGATGAATTTGACCCGAACTGGAATTTATCGGGTGCCATCGAAGACGCTCGGCTACTGATGTTGGTCGGCTTGTTAATTGCCGATCAGCCCGACCTTCCGCAGTGGCTGCCGGGCGACGAATTTGAAGCGGCACGAAAGGCGGCGATCTCCGCCGTCGAATAGCTAAACAGCCTTGAACCCATCCGTCGATGGAAAATCGTCTTTGTCGCTGAAGTCTTCATTGGCTACAGGCGACTCGAGGCGAGCTGTATCTCGTTTGCCGGCCGAAATCGACGCCAGCACTCCGACCAGCAAAATCATGCCGATCATGAACAGCGATACCCAGTTATTGATCTCGATGTGAAATGGCTCAGGCAGCCCACCGAGGATCATTTTTGCACCAATGAAAATCAACAGAAACACCAGCGAAATCGTCATGTAGCGAAGCTGGTGCATCAGGCCGGCCAGCGCAAAATACAACGACCTTAGACCAAGGACCGCGAAGATGTTCGACGTGAATACGATGAAAGGATCCCTCGAGACGGAGAACGCAGCCGGAATCGAATCAATGGCGAACATCACGTCGCTGCTTTCGATCAGAACCAATGCCATGAGCATCGGCGTGGCTGCTGTCCGCCCATTTTCCATAGTAAAAAATTTCTCGCGATCAAATTTGATAGTCACCGGATAAAATTTGCGGACCAGTCGCACCAGTGGGTTGGCTTCCGGATCAATATTGTCGTGCCGCGTGATCAACATCTTGATCGCAGAATAGATCAAGAGTATTCCGAAAAAGATCATCACGGGTTCGAACGCATGGACTAGAGCGGCTCCGCCAAAGATCATCAGTCCGCGCAGGACAGCAGCTCCTAAAATACCCCAGAACAACAAGCGGTGCTGAAATTCTGCGGGCACTCGGAAATTGGCGATGATCATCGCAATGACAAAGATGTTGTCGATCGACAACGAATATTCGATCACGTAGGCCACGAGAAAATCGAGGGCGGCCTTGCCGCCGGTCGTTTCGCCGGTATCCAGAAAGCCTGGCAGGATGCTACCGCTATAAATGAGATACACTAGGCCATTGAACAACATGGCCAGGCTGATCCAAAAGACAGTCCAGCCCAGGGCAGCTCGTATCGAAATGGCATGAGCATTGCGGTGGAGCACTTTGAGGTCGATAATAATCAACCCGGCAAGCAAGGCTATAAAGGCCGCGAAAATCCACCAGGGCATACCACCTCGAATCCATTGACCAAACCCATCCGCGATTGCCCCGACACCACGCCGTGGCACAAACCGCAAGATTATGAGGCGGCCCTCATATATTTGCAACCCGTAGCAACAAATCGCAGGCCGAGAGGTTGTTTTTCGTTCCTGCGTTAATAAACTCATTGAGAGTGCCCCAGTTTGCCCCGCCTGACTTAGTTCTCCGAAATCAACGTGACGACACCATGCTGAACCGCAAACTATTGAGCCGCTTTTCTGATTGGCTGCATTTACACTCGGATCGATCCAGCCGAAAGGCTCGGCGGAATCCATTTCTTGGGCCACGCCATCGCCCGGTTCGACTCGAAACTCTAGAACAGCGTGTGTTGTTGTCATCCGATGGGCTGGGATTCCAGCTTGAAGGCATACCCATCTACGCAGACGGGGAAGGCCCCATTACAAACGACCTGGGCGACGATCTCGTAAAATTCGCGAAAGACCTGTCGGCGAAGAATGTCGTTCTGTATGGGGCAGATTGGTCCACATCGACCAGTGATCAAAAGCGCCTGTTCGACGACGGTGCAAAGCACTTAACGTACATCGATGTCACGAATTCGGATCGCACACCCAATCAGACCGCGATCGACAAAGCGATTACCACGTACCCAACTTGGATATTCGCTGACGGTGGACGACTGGAAGGGATTCAGAGCCTGAAAGCGATTGGCACCCGAGCCAACGTTCCAATACCCAGATCGGACGCGCCTTACCTCGAAGCAATCGAAAACGTAACCGTCGGGATCGGTTCACCTTTGCATATCCCGATCGATGCCTATCACCCGCTGGGATTGCCGCTGACGATCAGCGTGACTTCCGATAAGCCTGATCGTGTTGTCCCAACCGTGCTCAGCGGCAATCGCAACTTGCTAATCAAGACCGATTTCGGCGACATGAATTTTCAGTTGTTCGAGGACAAAGCTCCGCGACCAGCGGAGCGAGTCATCCAACTGGCTGAAGATGGATTCTACGATGGCATCCTCTTTCACCGGGTCATCGATGGATTCATGATCCAGGGTGGCGATCCGGCTGGAACAGGGTCCGGCGGGTCGCCGCTGGGCAATTTCGCCGATCAATTCAACCTCGACTTGCAACACAATCGATCGGGCATTTTATCCTTTGCTAAATCGAGTGATGACACAAATAATTCGCAGTTCTTCATCACTGCTGGTCCGACGCGCCATCTCGATTTTAACCATTCTGTTTTTGGGCAACTCGTCGAAGGCGATTCGACTCGCCAAGCCATCAACCAAACAGCAACCGGCGCGAACGATCGGCCAACCCACGATGTGGCCATGAAGACCGTTTCGGTATTTACCGACTCCGAGAACGGACTCGTTCTGTTGAAGCCGACGGGTACAGGCACGATCACAGCCAATGTCACAGTCACCGTTTCTGACGGAAGAAAATCGGCTCGCCGCACGTTCGTCGTGACAGTTGTTGCCGACACGGCCAACGGTGCGCCATTTCTCAACGACCTTCCGTCGTCGATGAATGCCGTAGCCGGAATACCGCTCAACTTTAATTTGACGAGTCAGGACAAGGAAGGCGATACGGTTACCTACGCCGTTCAAGCGCTTGGTTCGGTGCCGTTCGACGTTAGCGTAACTGCGTCCGGTGTCGTTACGCTGAACCCTCCGGTCGATTTCGAAGGCGACTTGCCACTGGCCGTCGGCGTATGGCAGACCAACCCATCGACCACCGGAGATCGTTATGACACGCAAGTGCTCACGGTGCGAGTTCACCCGAACTGGCAGAACGAACGAGAGCCACTCGATGTGAACGCGGACGGACGAATTTCACCGCAAGATGCGCTGATCGTCATCAACTATCTCAACACAGGCCGGACTCGAGATTTACCGAGTTCCGGACTCGTTCCACCGCCGTTCATCGATGTCAATGGCGACCGACGCGTATCGCCCCAAGACGCCCTATTAGTTATCAACCGTCTGAATCAAGGCTCACCCGGCGAAGGAGAGGGCTCCGCTGCCGGTTCCGAAAATTCGGCTGGCAACCGTTTGAATTCTCGCAAAACTCAAACGCCAATCGATTACTGGAACCATCCCACACGCAATCCCAACACCTTCGGGCCACAGCTTGAAGAAGACGAGGAACTGCTTTTGCTTTTGGGCGGCCAGGCCATCCAATTCCAGTCCAAGGTGCAGACTGTTGCCAGAGGCCAAGTCTTTGCCGAAATGGGTGCGGGCGGCTAGTCGTTATCGAGCCGCTTCAATCGGAAATTTGGAAAGATCGTTTGATTTCTTGGCGGTCGAAATTCTTGGGTGGCGACTTGTCTTGGCCTTCTTCTAAGCGTTCAAACGTGGGCCGCAATACGGGCAACCCACCTTCGGGCACCTCAAATTTCGCCGTCCACACGATCGCATTCGATACCAATCGCAAGATCTCCGGACGTCCCCAATTCCAATGGAAATGACCTCCGGTGAACCCAAACGAACGCCCGCCGTCGGGGCGATCGAAAACCCAGGCCGTATGTTGTGGTAGGTGCTCCGCAACCTCCTTTCGCACCGTCGGATTTCCGCTGTGCGGTCCATCCGGTCGGCTCATCGTATGCTCAGGAGCAATAGCAGTCAAAATGGGAGTCACGCCGTTCATGCCCTCGCGAAAGCGCATGTGAAAATACCATTCATCGTTAGCTCGAAATGGCTCGACACCACGAGCCACCGCGTGCTTCGGCAAACTCACGTAATCCGCATCCCAATGCGGGTTGACCGACCAATGCGGTTCAAAATATCCGCCCAGCCATTTGAGAAACTCAGAACCTCCAGGTTGCTTGGGAACCTCGACGCCATAATGAATGCACACAAAGCCAACGCCAGAGCTCATCAGTTTGTCGAGGGCTTCCAAATGTTTCAGTGCCGGATGGCCTGCTCCCCCATCGCAATACATGACGATCGAATCCGCATTTTGCAGCAGGCTGTCATCCTCGGGCCATCCGCCTTGATAGACGTCGCATTGAACCTTCCCTTCTGTGCTCCGCTGAATTGCATCTGCAAGCAATCGGCAACCTGCCGAATGCTCGTGTTCGCCATAGCTGTGGCTTGGCTTTCCAGCTAAGAAAACAATTCTCTTGGCATCCTCGGCCAGACAAGGCTTCAATACGGTGACGGCGAACAATGAAGCAAGGATGGTCTGAAATATCTTTGACATACTTTTTTTGATCCTGAGTGGTTCAGTTACGAAACATCGCTCCAATATTCTGCGACTTTTTTCCGCAAAAATTCTAGTGATTCGGCCATCTCTTCCATGCCGTTCATCCCATCTTCGATACTAATCCAGCCGTGATAATGGACGCCGCGTAGGATTGAGAAAATTGCATCGTAATCGTTCAACCCCTTGCCAGTGACTCCGTGCTGCAAAATTGCTGCATAGCCGGCTGAACCTTCGGCAGATTTCAAATCTTCCAGCGAGCTGCCCGGTGCGAGAAATCGATCGCTGGCGTGCATGCTCACGACCCTGGGAGCGACGTTTCGGAGCAACGCCACTGGGTCGTCGCCAGCCACCACGGCGTTGCTCGGATCGTACTGGACTCCGAAGAACTCCGACTCGGGAATCAGCGAGAGCAAATCGAGAAAGACATCCTGCTTTTGAGCGAATTCGGCATACAACCAGAATCCATCCTTGTAGTGATTCTCTAAGCCCAATACGATGCCCAGCTCTTCGGCCACCGGCATGCACTCGCGAATTGCCGCGCTGGCGTATTGCAATCCTTGATCGCGCGAGACCTGAGGCCATCGTTGTCCGCTGAGAACTCGGCAGACCGTTCCGCGACCACCCAACGCATGCGCCACGCCAATCATTTGCTTCTGATATTCGATAGCCGCTCTTCGGCCTTCGGCCTCGGGCTGCGTAAAATCGGGAGAGCAACACAGCATCGGCATTGCGAATCCAGCTTCGTTGATCGCGGAACGCACCTCATGCAGATAGGCTTCATCCAGACTCACAAAAAAGCCTTCGTACATTTCGAGACCATCGCAATCCAAAGACTTGGCTTGCTCGATCCAGTCGAACAAACTCATCCGTTGCTGGGAAATCTCTTCGATGTAGCATTTCGGAAACGCGCTAATGCGGGGTGCAACCAATTTTCTCGGCAAATCTCGTGGCGAATCTTGGCTTGTGGTTGGTTTGATCGTCGATCGACGGGAACTGGATTGCATTGAACTGTTCTACTCCTGGCGTCCGAGCAATTGCACAACGCTTCATTTGTACCATAGAATCCAATGACATGCAGCTAGAGAAATCGAACCTGCGAGGCATTAGTTTCCGAGATTACGTCTTTGCTTGGATGGTATAACAGATATGCACTATTCGCTGAAGCCTTGGTTGAACCGATCTGGCGCGGTGGTTCACGCCATCCAGCAGAACCCTTTGGCAATCCTGGTAGGTTCGAGTGCCGAGTTGATGACGGGACTGGTCTATCCACCGGAATGCGTTGTATGCGAGGCCGAAACCCCGCTTGGCGCAAGATTGTGCGCCACGTGCGAAGGCCATTTGGTTTCTATGAAATACTGTTGCCAACGTTGCTCGATGCCTCTGCCCGACGTAATCCCGAACAACGACTGCATTCATTGCCGAAAGGCCCATTGGAAGTTTTCGCGGGTTGTGGCTCTCGGCGCATATCGCGGAAAATTGAGAGAGGCCGTAATTTTGTGCAAACAATTTCCGAATGACGCTTTGCGACACGCCTTGGGGTTGCACCTTGTCGACCGAGTACGCCATTGGATTCCGCTGATCGACGAGCAACAGCCCATCATCATTCCCATTCCCTACCACTGGAGCCGCTCTCTGACTCGTCGAGTTCCGACCGCCTTCAATTTGGCGGATGTCATGAGCCGTGCAAGCGGTTGGCCGATGGTGGCAAGTTTAGTTCGCAGAACACGGCCCACGCGAAAGCAATCGATGCTGTCAGCACATGAACGAATCAAGAATGTTCGCGGGGCGTTTAAGAGAGTAGGCTCGCAGTCCCTCGAAGGCCGCCATGTACTGCTTGTCGATGACGTTCTGACCAGCGGTGCCACGGCGGATGAAGTAGCTAGGCAACTCAAACTGGCTAAACCCGCCGACATCACGATGGTCGTCATCGCCCGCGCGACTGGTTCGTAATGACCCACATCGGTCAATAGGAACGTGTTTTCATTCGATCTGACAGCCCGCGATTGAGACGCATCAACCGGCGCTGCGCCGAGCCTGCAAGTCGCGGTCTTCCGGCGATTGGTAAAGAGCCGGAGTGTCCTTGCCGTCGCCATCGAAGTCGCCCACGATGACCGTGCCCTCGGTGGATTCGAGCAAGAAGACTTGATCGGTTGCATCGATATGCCCGTTGCGGTCCGAGTCGACAATGACGCGGTTACCACGCACGATGGCCATTTCATCGACGCCGTCGCCGTCGAAGTCGCCGACTAGAGGCAGATCGCCGGCTTGTCCGAAATCGAATTGCTGATCATGCTTGCCGTCGCCATCGGTGTCCAGATTCCACTTGCCGTCCCGGAAAGTTCCAATTGAGGCGGTGCCGTCGCCATTGAAGTCACCGGAAACTGCAATGTCTTTGCCACTTCCAAAGCGGAACACGTGATCGATGACATCTGCTCGCGGCTTGCCGGTTCGACTCGGTTGCATCAAGCGCGGATCGTCCGGAGTTTCATCTTTCGGACGTGGAATATTCTTGGGTCGCGATGTGACGACGAAATGATCTGGATCGGCCAGCCCCGGCTCTGAGGCCAACGCACGGTTGTCGCCAGGCCACTTCGGACCGAACACACCGATGTCGTCTTTGCCATCACCGTCCCAATCGCCGACTACGGGTTGATCGCCTTTGGCACCGAGCTTCAGCCAAATATCTTCCTCATCCCATTTGCCGTTGCCATTAGCGTCGATGAACCATTCGCCGTCTAAGAACAATGCGATTTCATCGAAGCCGTCACCGTTGAAGTCGCTCATGAGCGGTGTGGCTTCGGGAATGTAAAACATGGGTTCGCTCTTGAGGCCTTGGTGCTCGGGACGACTGCTGATGTAGCGAGTCAGGCTCGACTTCATTCCGCGAACGGTCCAGGTTCGATATTGCAAATGGTCGGCGTTGGCAACGACAGTCTCAACTGAAATTTCTTCGCCACTCTTGACGCCGCGCGGTGTACCGCCATTGATCACACTCAAGTGCCACGTCATTTCAGACATATGCCCTCCACCAACGATCAACGGCAACGGTGCCCACAACACGGGTTGCCAGGGGATCGGCGGAGTGCCTGGGAACAATTCGGGTTCTACCAACGGCCGGTCGTAGGGTGGAACTAAATTCGGCGGCGGCGGAGCAGGATTCTCGGGCTTCAGGATGACTTCACTAAAATTATTTTCCTGCGATTGGATGCCATAAGTCAGCACAACTCCGTAAATCGTGTCGGTCCATTGTCCTTGGGGCAACGCGCGAAGCGCGGCGGTATCACCGCTTAAGCCATGCTCGCGAAGCTCGGAACTCAAGGCGTCAAAAAATTCATCGGCCGCCGATGAATCAATCAGTACCGAACCGCCTGTAGAGCCAGGTGTGTCGATCGAGTCGACATAACCTTCCGGATGCACTTCGATTACGTGATATACGCCGGCTGGCAATCCGACAAATTCGTAGTATCCACTGGCATCCGTTACGGCTTCGATGTACTGACCTGTATACAAACCGGGCAGCGCGATTGTCGATGCGGCTGGCGAACCATCCGACAACATCAGACGCACCGTCACGCCTGGAATTGGTTTATCGTCCGGCGTCCGAATCCCGTCCTTGTGCTGGCGAACATCGGGGACCGTGCCCAGTGCCGTGCGGATCTCGTCGCCATCCTGGAAGACATAACCGGAGAGTTTGGCCGGTTCCAGCTCAAAAAAATCGGCGTCTTTGATGTGCTGACCCGAGCCGACCGTGATTTGTGTGATCACATCGGTGACGGAATCATCACCGCCAGTTTCCGGTGCATCTTGTCCGCCCTGAAAATAGTCGCTCGGATGGTGCTCTCGGACTCCATAAGTTCCAGGCGGCAGGTTGTTGAATGTGTACTTACCATCCGCGTCAGTGCGAGTGGACGTAACCACGTTGCCATTTTGGTCGAGCAAGTCGATTTGAATGCCACTTAACCCGCGTTCGTCGGCCTCACGCTCTCGAGTCTGATTGTTGTCGACGAAGACTTTACCGGAGATCGAACCGGCCAAGAGTTCATAGAAGTTGTATTCGACGAACTGAGCTGCGGGCGGTATGGCAATGGCTGAGATCACGTCTTGAAGGCTGTGATTTCCACCGCCTGATCCGGCCCGCTGGCTACCTTGCAAGTATCCGGCAGGCTGAGTTTCTCGCAGCGTGTACGTGCCTGGTCGGAGCCCAGTGAACTTGTAGAATCCACTGCCATCCGTGACCGTTGTTTGGACGACCACGCCTGCCTCGTTGACTAGGCTGATTGTCACGTTGCCGATTGGCAGATCGCTCGTTCCCCGCGAGTTGTTCTGATCGTTGTCCGCAAAGACATAACCCGAAATCTCCGCCGGTGGTATCTCTCGGAAATCGTAATTGACCAAATCCTTTCCAGCGGGAATATCAATGGCGGACAACATGTCGACAACCGAGTCGTTTCCGCCGCCACTGCCCGCGCGCTGTCCGCCTTGGAAATAGCCATCGGGTTGAGTTTCTCGAACCGTATAAACGCCCGGCCGCAGTCCTTCAAACTTGTAGGTGCCGTCCGAGGCTGTCGTCGTAGTCGCGACAACTGTGCCCGTTTGATTGAGCAAGTCGATCTTCACGCCGCCTAAGGCCTTCTCACCTGAAGCATCGATGTCCCAATTGCCGTTGATATCGACGAACACCCGACCTTGAATGCTGACTGGTGGTGTTTCGCGGAAATCATAGTTGATCAAATGCTCGCCTGGACCGATGGGTATCGCGGTAATGAGATCGTCCACTGAGTCGTTACCGCCGCCGCTACCCTTACGCTGGCCGCCGTGGAAGTAGCCGGTGGGCTGGGTTTCTCGGACCGAGTAGACTAGGCCCGGCTGAAGGCTGTCGAAGCGATAGTTGCCCTGAGCGTCGGTTGTCGTCGATGCGATGACCGTGCCGGCTTGATTGAGCAGTTCGATGCGCACCCCTTGCAGAGCGATTTCCGCCTGCACATCGATACTCCAATTGCCGTTGACGTCCACAAACACACGGCCTTGAATGCTTCCTGGTAGCAACTCGCCAAAATCATAGTTGATCCCCGACGCGCCGGAGCCGAGCGGAATCGTGCGAATCACATCGCCGGTGCTGTCGGTCACTCCACCGAGCGAACCTGCGGCAGCTCGACCGGGCAAATATCCATCCGGAGTCCGCTCGGTGACGCGATAGATGCCGGGCCGCAAGTTTTCGAACTTGTAGAAGCCAAGCGAATCGGTTTTTTTCTCGCCGACCAGTTGGTCGGCCTCGTTCCACAATTGAACAACTACGTTCGTCAGTGGAGTTTCACCAGCATCGCGCACACCACTGTTGTTTGCGTCGTAGTAAACATGTCCACTGACTTCCGCTGGAACGAGGTCGCAGAAGCGATAGTCGGTTAGCTGCGCGCCGCCTCCGATCACAACTTGAGTAATGTTGTTGGGGTCGGCGGAGATACCTCCACCAGAACCCGCTTTGGAGATCCCATCGAGCATGCCTGGTTTGTTGGTTTGGCGGACGCTGTAGGTTCCGGCTCGTAAGTCCAGAAAGCTGTACTTGCCTTCCGCATCGGTCCGCGTACTCGCAATGACCGCACCGCTGCTATTGATCAATTCGATCAGCACTCCGACCTGCGGCGCTTTCACCGCGTTCTCGTCTAAGCAGTCCATACCAGTGACGACGTAACACACGCTGCCGCTGAGCGTCGCGGGCAAGTTCTCCGCGAAGTTCAATTCGATGGCGTGTGTGTCCCCCAAATCCATCTTGATTTCCGTCAGCAGGTCTGGATTGTTCGCGACGGTTTGACCGACGGTTCCGCCCGAAATCAATCGACCCTTGATCGATCCGACGCTGTAGTAACCCGTCGGCTGCGTCTCCCGCACTTGATAGGTGCCTGGCATCAGGCCAAGCTGCGTCCCGAATGAGTATCGGCCTTGACTGTCGGTGCTAGTTCTATGGCCGGTTGAGACGTATGTCCCGTTCCGCTGAACAAACAGTTCGATTTGAACGCCGCCCAGCTTCTTTTCGCCGGTGTCGATCGTCAAGTCTTCGTCACTATCGACCCAAACGGTTCCAGCAATCGAGATGGGCTTAGGAGTTTGCTTGAGCGCCAGACCAACCCCGGTTGTTCGATCGTGGAGACCATTGTCATCATCTCGCGGCAAAGATAAATTCAGCGGATCGGTCAATCGATCGTAGTAGTTGATAAAGTTCTCTGAGCCGATGACGTCTTCATAGTGGGGTGCGGAGAATTCGGTAGTGAACGTCGTACCCTGAAACTCGATGCCGGATGCGATGGGATCTAGGCCTTCGTTGATTTGGGCTAGATCCGTCTGGTTTGGATCGAATACGACGACTTCATCCACGTCGATCGAGAATACCAGTTTGTCGCCCGCGTAGAAGTTCGTGAAGTCGAGGATCAGTAGACTGCTGCCGTCTTCGACGGTTGCCTTGACGGTGGCGCTCGCATTGCGTGTTTGCAGATCAATTAGGTTAAATGGGTGCGACTGGGTTGTTCCGCGGCCCGAGTTGATCGTATCGAAAATCAAATCGCCCCGACCAAACCCCTGTTCATAGAGGTCCGCATCGAGCACCAACCGCGTGAGCTGCGTGTTGGGTGCTCCGCCTTCGAACGACACGTAAAAATAGTCCGGTCCGACGTCCGAGCCGTTGTCTTGTTCGATATAGACCATCCCGACTCGGATGTCCGCCGCCATGAGCTGCCGTGGCTCGAGCGGTTCGACCAGGATGCGCCGCTTCTGCCGCGCGCGATCCGCCTCACGACGCCCTACCCAACTGGCCAATCGCTTAATTGTCGTTGGAATTCGCAACTTGCAATCTCCCTATCACCGTATCTGTATTTTCGAATCCATCTTGATCGGCGTGACCGCCGTTGGGATGTTCTTATGAACTCGATCATGCTCAAGCTCCATCAAATCCCAAAGCCGCACTGTCGTGTCGAAGGAACCACTGAGCAAACTATCGCCGCAAGAACTGAGAACTGCGACCGTGCCGGCATGACCCAACATCTCAGCCACGATCGCGTTGGTTTGCGTATCGAAAAGTCGAATGCGATTGTCGGCTCCGGCGACGGCCGCTAAGTAATCGTTGATCAAACAAAGCGACATCATCTTGGATAGAGCCAATTCATGGTTCCACAAAACCCGTTGATTCACCAAGTCGTAGCGAACGATGCGACGATCTTCGCCGGCACTTGTGATCCAAGAACCATCCGAAGAAAACACCGCTGTGTGAATACGCGCATGATGTTCGTGGTATCGTGCAAGAGCTTCACCTGAAGCCGTATCCCACACGATGATCTCTCCATCGCGGCTGCCGGATAGTACGCGTGAACCGTCCGGGCTGAACCGAACCGCTCGCTGATCGTCCGACGAACATTTCAGACGCTCAACATATTGCTCTCGGGCCAAGTCATAAAGCAGCACTTCATCCGAGTAACCGCCAATGGCAAGCAATTGCTTTTCACGCGAAATGCTGATCGAACGCACTGCATAGGGAACGATGGCAACTTCTTGGGCTTCCAAGGGAAAAGTAAATTTCCACCTCAGGACACGACCGTCATGCCCAGCCGAGTAAAGCTCGGGAGTCAGAACTTCGCTAGCGTCGATGTTTCCGTCGGTTGATTCTGCCGCTGGGTATACAAACAACAGCGACTGGATCCAATCCTTGTGACCGATTACCGTTTGAATTGTCTTGCCCGTTGCCGATTCGACGATTCGAATCGCGTGATCGTCGCCCGCAGCCGCGATGTATTTCCCGTCACGAGATCCAGCCAAGGCTGTGATGACCGGTGCAGATGTGCGACCTTCGAGCTTTTCGAATTCAATCTCCAGAGATTTGATATCCCGCACAGCATTCGCGTCGCTGACGGGCGGAGCAGCGTTTGGGCTGATGGTTTGACGCTCCGATTGTGCCTGTGCGTGCGAACATACCGCCAGCCACACGCAAAAAATTGCTGCGACGCAATGAACACGTAGACCAATTGCTACCATTGGAAACTCGAACCGGAATGCCGGAAACACACCTTGAGACATTTTTTGTTAAGCTGTGACGGCAAGGCGCGCGCGACAGCGTACTTCATGTATCGGCCTAGCAACTATCATTCTGGATTCGATTTGGTAGACTTTGTCGATCGCGTTGAATTTACAGCGGCCTTCGGGGCTGAGTTTGCGACTCGTGCTAGCTATTCCCGATGTTGGCCAATCGAACACCGATGTCAATTGAGTTCAAAAATCTATTCCGACTGGTGATTCCGTTATTTAGAAGTCTGTATCCAACCACCGCCATGGGTTTGGCGTGGCTTTTTTGTTTGCAATTTGCCTCCGCTCAAGACACGCCCGAGGTAAAACCCCAGACGATTTCCATATCTGAATTCGTTCCAAAACCCAGTGCGGCGCTTCGAATAACCCAGTTGACTCGCGCCAAATTTTCCGTAGTTGATGTCCACACGCATTTTGGGATCCGAATCCGCCACGACTCCGAGCAACTTCGAGGGCTGGTCGAACTCATGGATCGCAATGCCATTCAAGTGTGTGTCAGCATGGACGGAACATTGGGGGAACAACTCGACAAACATTTGGATTTCCTGTGGAAAGACTATCGTTCGCGCTTTGCAATTTTCGCGCACTTGGATTGGCAAGGTGCGGCAGCGGAAGATGATCCGGCGAGTTGGGATTGCAATCAACCGGACTTCGCACACCGAATCTGCTTGGAACTCCAGGCGGCCAAGGCCAAAGGTATTTCAGGCGTTAAGATTTTTAAGCGATTTGGACTGCATTATCGCAACGCCGATGGAACGTTGATCGCCATCGATGACCCTCGTTTCGATTCGATCTGGGACAAGTGCGGAGAACTCGGCTTGCCGATTCTCATTCACACGGCGGACCCGAGCGCCTTCTTTAGGCCGATCACACCCGAGAATGAACGATACGAAGAACTTTCTCGGCATCCCGAGTGGCACTTTCCGCCGGATCGCTTTCCGGCGCGGGACACATTGCTGGCTGCCCGCGAGCGATTATTCGCTCGACACCCAAAAACAACTTTCATCGCCGCCCATTTTGGCAACGACGGTGAAGATTTGATTGACGCGGCACGTTTACTCGACTCGCACCCAAACATCGTGCTGGACATTGCATCGCGCATGAATGAACTCGGTCGGCAACCCTACTCGGCGCACGATTTTTTTATCCGTTATCAAGATCGCATTCTCTTCGGGACTGACGGACCTTGGCCCGAAGAGCGATATCGATACTATTGGCGCTTCTTGGAAACCCGCGACGAATATTTCCCGTATTCAGAAAAGCCTGTTCCGCCGCAAGGACTATGGCGAATCTACGGCATCGACTTGCCCGATGAAGTCTTAAAGAAAATCTACCATGAGAATGCGGCTCGATTGATTCCCGGCATTCGTGAGCGGCTTGAGATTCAATCGGAGAAGTTACCCCAAGGCCAATAAGTTGGATACCGCATCTGCGGCCTGCCACGACCGCTGGACGAGATCGATGTTGGCCAAATCGTCAATCTGGAGTCGTTCGGGGTAGTGCGACTCGATTGCAGCGAGCAGCCGATCATAGAGCGAATCATCCAGCCGACAGGCGGGCGCGAAGCCCGCCACTTGGTCTTCTGCGAGTACCACGCGCAGCCGCAAACATGCAGGCCCTCCTCCGCCAGCCATACTTTCTCGCAATTCGATATACTCGACCGCTTCAATTGGGTTGTCGGGATCAGCAATCCAGCCTTCGATCAGCGTTCTGGCAGCTTCAATTTCTTGACACTGACGGGGAGATATCAACATCATCCGAGGACCTTTCGGTGGGCTGACGATCTGGCTGTTGAACAAGTAGCTTCGGACGGCGTCATCCAGTGACAGGTCGGCTTCGCTGACGACCAGCCGCTGAAGGGGGCGCCCCAGCGTTGCCTCGAATGCCGCATCCAGCCGCAACACCTGGTCGTGCGACGCCGGGGCAAAGGCCCGCTGATGGTGGACAAGCAAATGCTCGTGGCTGGTCGCGATGACGTCGTTGTGAAACACGCCTGCCGAGATCGCGTCCGGGTGCTGTTGCAAGTGGAACGTTCGCTGTTCGTCGAGTTGATGCAAGCGCGCGAGGCACTGCGAAGCGGTTCGAGTGTGCCGTGCAAGAAATCGCGTCGATTCGGATGGACCACTGGCCGCATCGCCGTGGACAAAGACATTGATGCCCAGCGGGGAGTCGGCCACACAAAGTCGCATGTGATTGGCGGCTCCTTCATCACGCAGCGGAACGCCTGATGGGAGCGGCGGATGGATGGAAACCTCATTCCTGAGCGTTCCGAACATTCTCGCCAGTTGTGACTCGCGTTCCCCGGCTTCGATAAATCGATGCAGGCTGCTGATCAAGTTGGCGGGCGTCAAATGCAATTTCTGATCGGCGCTATCTGCGGCCGCAGTCGTCGTCGCCGAATTGGCCGCCCACATGAATGAACTACTGTAGATGGACGAAAGAATCATCCAGTCCGCCGCTTTGGCTGCTTGAAGCTGCTGCTCACAACTGCCGCGAAATCCGAAAGCCGTCAACAAATCAACTCGCGGTCGGCGCGGCGGCGGCAACAAGAATTGTGGAATGCCCAGGTCCGCCAGCAGTTTAGCTTTTTTCAATCCTTCCAGAGCAGCTCGCTTGGGAGAACTGGTGCTATACTTGTGTCGCATCGACGCTAGATTGCCGACACCCATCCCGCTAAAGTGATGTGTGGGTCCGACGAGTGCATCGATGTTGATTTCAACCGTTTTGTTTGTCCGCATTGCAGCATTGTAGCTTGGTTAGTCCGTGGAACAATCTATTCAACAGAAACCATCAGCACCGCAAAATCATCCTAATCTGGCGCAGGCATGCATTATTCCGTTTGTGATTTACCTGGTTGGTACGTCGTTCTTGGGCCGCCTGAGCCGCGAAGCTTACCCGTTTGGATACGCCGCAGTCGCTGCTGCATCGATGATAGCACTGTGGTTTTTCTTACGAGGCGATGCGCGGCGGTCGATATTGCCGGTTCACTCGCGAATTGTCTGGGGAGTCATCGTCGGAGTTGTAGGAATTATCTATTGGATCCTGCTAAGTCATTTGCATCTCGAACAATGGCTGACTTCCGGCCTGCCCGCATCGTTGCAAATACCGCCGCGAGCAAGTTTCAATCCGCTGGACGAGTTTTCGAGTACGGCCGCCAAGGTCGCGTTTGTGTCGGTGCGATTGTTCGGAATCGCGGTAGTCGTACCGCTCGTCGAAGAACTTTTCTGGCGAGGCTTTCTGCTGCGCTGGGTGATCGATCCTGAATGGCAGCGAGTGCCTCTTGGGGAATTCACCTGGAAGAGTTACCTAACGGTCGTTGCGCTCTTCACCTTGGCTCATCCCGAATGGTTCGCGGCGGCCGGCTATTGCCTGCTGATCAACGGGCTGCTGTATTGGAAGAAAGACCTGTGGCTGTGCGTGATCGCGCACGCGGTCAGCAATTTGATTCTTGCGATCTACGTGCTCGTCACCGGTCACTGGTTCTTGTGGTAGCCGGTGATCAGTCCGCCTCAACCAGTTTGGCCAGGAGTTCAAGCGATTGTTGCCATCCGAGGCAACATGCTTCGGGTGAAATTGCGTCAGGCAGCCCTTCCTGAGTAATGGTTAACTCGGTACCCAACGAGATTTTTTTCAACTCAATCGTCGTCACTACTTCACCCGGTAGGCCGGGGTCGTCAAATTGATCGGCGCATTGAATGCGTTGGTTGGGAACAAGTTCCCGGTACCGACCTTCAAAGGCGTGAACTGCACCCGTCGCAAAATTCGTGAATGAAATACGATAAGTCCCCCCCTCCTGCGCCTCCAAGTAGTGCACTTTGCCCGTATACCCATTCGGCGGATTCCATTTGACCAGGGCATCGGGTTCAAGAAAGGCTCGATAGATTTTCGTAGGCGACGAACGAAAAACGCGGTGAAGGTGAATGGTGTTTGGCATGAGTTGGATCCTATCAAAAATAGTTTATGTTTGACAATTTTGCACTGTCAATGGTATGAAGGCAGTAGCCGGTGATGTACCATAACTCGGTATCATTCATTTTTTGGTTTGGCATCCGTCAGCCGGATTGCGTGCAGGATCATAGTTTGGTGAACACGACAAACTACCAAAACACATCAGCGGAGGAAGCTATGTCCAAGGTAATTCAGAAAGTGCGAGTGATCTATTCCGGTCGCGTTCAAGGAGTCGGCTTCCGGATGACCGTGCGAGATCTCGTGCGAGATTATTCCATTGTCGGAACCGTTTGCAATGTGAGCGATGGCACCGTCGAATTGGTTGCCATGGGCGAGACGGTGGCCCTGATGGATTTTCTGGAAGCCCTCGACAAGCGCATGTCGCGATACATCGAAGGCTGCATCGTCGATTGGCTCGACGCTTCCGAGGATGCGTTTGTTGATTTTTCGATCGCTCCCGATAAGTTCTAAGAGGCTTTCCCATGTCCGATTATCGTATTGGCCTAGGACACGACACCCACCGACTCGCAGCAGGAGGACCCTTGCGACTGGGTGGAGTGGACATCGAATTCGACAAGCATCTGGATGGGCACAGCGATGCCGATGTGCTGTTGCACGCGATCACGGATGCCGTGTTGGGAGCTGCCAGCCTGGGTGATATCGGCGAAATGTTCCCCAATACCGATCCGAAAAATCAAGGGAAGGACTCGGCCGATATGCTGTCGGCTGCTGCCGAACGCGTAATCGGACTCGGCTGGAGGATCGCAAACCTGGACTGCGTAATCCACGCCGAAAAACCTAAGATCCTGGATCATCGCGACGCGATCCAGCAGCGCATTAGCGAAATCCTCGTCCTGCGCCCCGATCAAGTGAGCCTCAAAGGAAAAACGGGCGAAGGCATCGGACCGATCGGCGATGGCGTGTCCATCCAGGCCCAGTGCGTGTGCCTGCTTCAACGCATTGAAAAGAGCAAAATCGAGTATGGTGGAGTTGGCTTTTGATTGTTCGCCGCCGCAATATTTTTCCAGATTTTTCTAGGCAATCCTTGGGCACAAGCCCAGTTTTAGCCCTCCCGTTGCTGCTATGCCCCTACTCCAATTCTCGTGACTGTGGCATACTACTGACTCAACGAACGAAAAGCGTCAATCGCCGACCGCCCGACGTCAATCGCTGGCTTGCCCTAGCTCGAGTGACGGCCATCTAAGCGTTCGTTGCAGCATTGTTTTCGCCTTTAGGAATCTCCCAGGTACAAGGCGAGTGGTAAATGAAGACCTTAGCTAACGCATCACAGGAACACGATCATGTACAAAATACTAGATACGAATTTATTGGAAATCACTGGCCGACAGTCCGAGATTATCGAGTTGGCTTTGACCTACGGCTTTGGCGGGATCAACGTCGATATGGTCGATTTATTCAAGCGATGTCAGCGGAGTTCGTTTGAAAACGCCAGCCGGTTTTTGGTGAGTTCAAAGTTGGTTGTCGCCAGCTTCCAGGCTCCAATTTCCCTGGACGACGACGATGCGACCTTTGCGAGCCGGATGGAAGAGCTCAAGGGAATTGCCCAAGTCGCCGGGCGTTGCCAAGCAAAAGCGGCCGTCGTCTCGGTGCCCAATGGAACCAATCGATTGCCTTATCACGAGTATTTTGACGTGATTCGTAAACGCATCGATCAAGTCGCCGAAGTGCTCGCCGGCCATGGCGTTCGCTTGGCTCTCAGACTTCAATCGATTGCTAGCGTTGAAGAAAAACAGTTCAAATTTGTCCGCGAAGTCGAGGAATTCGTGGCCCTGGTGCGATCCTGTTCGTCGAAAAATGTCGGTGTAGTGCTCGACTCCTGGAATTGGCATTTGGGACGTGGCAAACCGGCACATTTGGATGCAATCGGCCTGGATCGCGTGGCTTTGGTCTATTTGGCGGACTGCAAAGAAGGCGTCGATGCGGCGGCAGCCACCGACGAAGATCGATTGTTGCCTGGATCGACGGGGGTGATCGATAACATCGGTTGGCTGAAAAAGCTGGGACCGCGCGAGCTGGGTATCGCAGCTTTTGGAGCACCCGCAAACGAAACCGTGACTCGCGATTCTCTGATCGCGCAAATCCAAGAGTCACTGAACGAAGTCTTATCGTTAGCCGGATTTTCAACCAGTTCCAGAAACCCCGAAGCATTCGTAGCTACCGCCGCTTCGGCTCCCATGGATGGTTATGACGAACGGAGCTAATTTCGTTTCTCACTGAGCTGGACTTCGGATTGCGTCGTTCCCTTTCGGCGCTATCCGATTGCTATCCATTCTTCAAAAGCTCTATCGGTTGTTACGAAGATGCTTCGCGACGGTTCGATGCCGAGGGCCGATCGCTACGTTCCGAGTAATGCGACCAGCCGCTACAACCGATTCTCCAGTGCATAGAGCAGTGCATTCACAATTCGACTCAGCCTTGGGGCTTAGTCCGTCTGCATCGCAACCTGTAGAAAAATCACGGGTCCGCCATGAAATTGGATTTGCGACAAGAATTGCTTCGGTTCGCGATACTGGGTGTGAGTTCGTATATGGCGGCCGGCTCATCGGCTGCCGACAAGTTCATCACTCAGCCGGCGAAATTGCCAAGTCCCGTACCGATCGAGAAGCCCCAATCGCCCGCCGAGCCTGTCCAACCCGATACCCAGGCCAAAAGCCCGCCGCCGCTGCCTGAAATCGTGGCTGCGCGGTCGCTTGAGCAAACTGAATCCGAGTTCAAGCCGATTCAGAATCCGAAATCCCGCGAACAAGTAGACACCCAAAGTGACGAGGAAAAATCGTCGCAACCAGTCGCCGTTCCAACACTTTCACCGGATGTCGCCCAACCGCCTGCTCAAGCAGGGGGACTGACCTGGGTGAGTCGAGGCCGTTCTGGCCAGTCGACGAACCTGCCCGCCTTGAGCAATCCACACGAGCTCCAACCAACGTTTTCTAAAACGAACGCGATCGAGGCTTCGGCAAACCCGGCAACGCCAGCGACCACATCCACACAATCTGAGACCAAGTCCATTGCTGCATTGCCGGTTTCCGTGCGATCGGATGCCTCGCAACCCAACGAGCTTGGATTGAGTTCGCCAGACAGCGTCAACACGAATATTGCCTTCGATGCTGGCACCGCGACCCAAAGCCGCTTGACTGCTGATAGCAATATTCCCAACCGGTTTCAGTTGGCGTCTCGCATATCCCATCAGATTCGCGGTTCTTCGGAAGACCAACGCTCGTTGCCCGTTCAGCCCAGCCGCAACGTCGTTGGATGGGACGCGATTGCTGGTCGACTCACGACGCATATGCAGAAATGCGACGACTTGTCGCGACGCGGTGCTTTCCTGTCGGCTCGCGACGAAGCCAATCAAGCTCTCGTCAAACTTGCTCGACACTTGGATCAATTGACCAACCAATTCGTAAGTGAACCTCATTTGGACGCTGCCAGGATTGCGCTGCGAGAAAGCGGCGACTTTGCAAACAGTCAACCTATCACCGACGCGGAAACGCTCAAAGAAATCGTTCACTCACATGACACACCAATACTCAAACGAGGCGACTTCAGCCAAGTTTCCCCACTTACGATCGCCGAGCATTACCGAACGTACTCTCAGTATCAATTGACCCAAGCCGCGCAAGGACACCCGTGGTTCAGCGACATCTTCTTCAAGTTGGGACGAACCTTTCAAGCGGAAGCGGATCAGTCATCGGGCATGGCATCCGAATATTTGCGTTCGCAGGCCATCGTATACTATCGCGCAGCCCTGGACGTTGTTTCAAGCAATTCATTGGCGGCCAACCAGTTGGGTTACGTGCTGCTGCAACAAGATCGACCGCTTGACGCCCAGCAAGTTTTGGTCGCGTCGGTCCAGTCAAACCCTGATGGTCCAGCCCTACAAAATTTGGCGGAAGCCAGTCGTCGGATTGGCGACTCCGCAATGCAACAATGGGCTACTCAATCGCTTGCCATCCTGAACGCTCAAATTCAACCTATTCCAGGTCCGACCACGACCGTTCAAGTCGTTGACAACTCGACCTTCGCAGCCCTACACCCAATCAGTGTAGGTCCGCAGCCCGCATCGCAAAACCCAGCCGCTCGAACCGCCCAAGTTTCTCAAGCAATTCAATAACATGTTGCGTTTCACAAGATCAAATCGAAGCTCTCACAAAGGTCTATCGCTACGGCTCGCGCCGATTGTGCTAGTCGCCATAAGCAACAGCCTGTTGGCCCAAAACCAATTGGTATTCGCACCCAGCGAAACTGGACAGACCCAAACCGAAACGCAGGCTGGCAAGGAAGCTTCCGACCAAGGGTTCGAACCTTACCTACCTCAACAACCCAAGACGACTTGGGATCGATACGGCCAGCCTGGAACCATCGATCGCTGCAACTACTCGGTGGACAATCCGGCGATTCAGCCCCAAGTGGCTCACGGTCGCTGCCTTCCGAAGACGATCGCCATCGATTGCGCTGACAATTGCGGCGGGCATCAAACGTGGCGCGATCTGCATCCGTACGACTTTCGACCATTGGGGCACGGCGAATACCTTGGTCCGATTCGATTGCCATCGGTGATGGACAACCGAGTTCGCGTCGGAGATCGTCTCATATTCATCTTTGCTCGCAATCGCGAGAGACCGGTGGATACATATCTGCTGCTCGTCGGTGACGAATTACAAATCAGTTCTTTTGCAGACGACAAGGACTTTCCGAAAATAGGAGACCTCACGCAAGGCCGTGGCGTCGCCATCCAACCGGATGGATACCTGCATCTGAATGCAGTGGGCCGCGTTCGCGCCGCTGGACTGACGATCGCCCAATTGCGACGCAATCTGGAGCAAGCTTACAAAGATGTGGGCGGATTCAAAGAACCAGCCATTGACGTCATCCCGATCAAGACGAATACCCAGCAGGATGACATCTTGGAGTCGATCGATGCGCGCCAAGGCTTTTCTGGTGGCCGAACATTGGCCGAAACGGTTCAGCCTGATGGCACGGTTCGACTGATTCCGATCGGTGCGGTGTGCGTCCTAGGCTTGACGCTCGATGAAGTCAAACGAGAAGTCAACCTGCGTTACCAACAAATTGTCCCTGGCTTGCACGTCGAGCCTAGGATGGACGTACTAGCGCCGCATTTTGTTTATGTCTATGGAGAAGTTGCAAAGCCAAATCGGTACGAACTGAATGGCCCTACGTCGGTCACACAAATGCTCGCCATGGCCGGAGGCATCAATCCGCGTGGCAACGCCCGAGAAATCGTCGTCTTCAGCCGCGCCGAAGATTGGCGATTGCTAGCCACGAGACTTGATTTGAAAGGCATGCACTTGGGCAAAGTCCCCACGCCGGCCGATGAAATTTGGATGCGAGACAGCGACCTGATTATTGTTCCCGCGACACCCATCGCTCGATTCGACGATTTCGTCGATCAAGTATTTACGAAGGGTGCCTACGGAATTTTCCGATTCGCTCAAATCGGATCGGGCTTCACCGTAGTCAACTTCTCCGGAAACTAGAACCATAGACTTGTGGAACCCGACAGGATGTAAGTCTGGGCCAATAGTTGCTTGGTTTGATTGGTAGATTGGCGACCCGAAAAAAAACTTCCACCGCGCTCGGCTCGAGTTGTTGGTAGAACAAGGGTCCGACTACCAGATCTCTGGCCACCCAGATCAAACGTGATGCAAAGATCACCATGTCATCACAATTCAGACACGATCGTTTGGCGCATTTCCGGTTTGAGACATCGCTCGTCAATCCAGTTTTGATAACACCACGAGTTGGTTAACTCTTTGCCCAAGGCGAGCCACCTGTAACTCTGCGGCCGGCCATTTGCCCAACTGCCAGCATATCCTACCAAAAAAGCCCGTTCCGGCGATATTCGTTCGACACTCGAATACGACTTCGTGAACCAAGTCAGATGAGTTCGGCTGGCTTAACCCGGGTAGCTAGAACCAGGAGGGCAGCGAGAGGGCAGCGTTTAAACCGAACGTCGTCATGAATCACCTTGACCGGAAGGCGGGTCGCATGTATATTCATTGTATCTACTGCGTTAAGGAGACGAGCCATGCCAACGATTCAAAAATGGGGTAACAGCCTGGCAATTCGAATTCCACAGACCCTCGCCGGGCAGTTGGAGGTCGAAGAAGGAGCTTCCGTGGAACTGCGAGTCCGGGAGGGTGAATTGGTGATGCGACCCGTTCGGTCGAAAAAGCTCAGCCTGGGAGAACTGCTGAAGGATTGCCGCCGCTGCCAATTGCACGGTGAAACGGATTTTGGCCCAGACGTTGGTCGCGAGGTGATCGAGTGAAGAAGGCTGCGTCGAACTACGTACCTGATCGCGGCGATCTTGTTTGGGTCACGCTGAATCCGATTGCCGGACATGAGCAGGCAGGCCGGCGCCCCGCCTTGGTCATTAGCCCCAGGAGCTATAATCGCAAGACGGAATTGTGCGTTCTGTGTCCGGCAACTCGGCAGGCGAAGGGGTATGCGTTTGAAGTTCAGATCGCCAGCGCGGACGGATCGACCAGCGTCGTACTGGCCGATCACTTGCGCAATGTTGATTGGAAGGCTCGAAAAGTTCAATGGATCCATCGAGTCTCAGACGGGGAACTGGCCGAAGTGATAGCGCGGATCGATGCGTTGCTCGTCACGCCAGATACGTGACAATCTAGGTCTTTGGCCGGGTTGCCACAGGCCAGCCGCCTGTGACGTCGCCGGACATCGCGCCGCCGATAAACCGTGTACGATCGGTTGGCCCGTACCTTGCCTCAGCATGTGAACACAGGAAGTGAGGATGGTCGTTTTTTCGGGTCGAGTCGCCGGTCGGTTTAAGCCGAAGGTTGCAACTACTTGCATTTCTCAATTTGCCGGGAAAGGATACAATCGTCCTTTCGAAAAATCGGTCAGGTCGCAACGGGCTGGCTGAGTTGTCACGGACTCTCTAAGGGAATCTGCGAAGCATGACGCAATACGGCACAGAGCAGCGACGATTGATCGAGCGCTACGAGAATCTTGATCCCACGATCCGAATGATTGTTCAAGTGGCGGCTGTGGCGGATCCGCAGGCACGGACGAAATTGCTAACGTTGGCCGGAAAAGCCGGGGTGAGGCACCAAGATGGCACCACGCTAAATTACAAGAACGACGCCGCTGCCATCAATGCCGCGGTTGATGCGGGGGTTCTGGAATACGTTGCCGCCTCGAAAACCGGACCCGTTCGGGTTGCCGCCCTGCTTCAAGACCTCGTGTTTCGTCAGGCCCTGGCGAGCGGTCTGGCCGAACGCGTGAAGCAGCAAGTCGACGGTCATCGGTACCGGTACCGCTACGGTGGCTTCGGCGTCAACGAAGAGGAAGCAGCGCGGAATATGCGTTTTGCGTTTTACGGTGACGACTGGAAACAATGGCAGGACCTGGTCAGCCGCTATTCGTTTCGACCTTATGTGCTCGATCCATTCTGTCCGAAATCGTTTGCAAGCCTGTCGCCAAACTTTCAGGCCGATTTCTTTAGCCGCAGCGCGCTGCAGGTTGTGAATCTTGGAGACTCCCGTCGCGGCGATTTCGCAGGATGTGCCAGCGAACTGATTGGCACTATGAAAAGCCTGAGCGACGACGTGATCGCTGCCGCGACCGATCTATTGACGGCCCAGGGTAATATCGATGCTCTGAGGAAACTGGCGGCGCGAGTTGAGGTGTGTCCGGAAATCGAAGGCTGTGCAGCGTTTCTGCGAGGCGACTTTGCCGCAGCTCGTACGCAATTCGAGTTCGCAGATCAGCAACGCCGCAAACTCACAAAGAAACACACGATCAGTCTGTCCGGATTCCCGATGGTGCTATATGCGATTCTGCTGCTCAAGGAGAACTCCGCACAGTCCCAAGAGCATGTCAAACAAATCGTCAAGACCATCAGCAACTGGGACAGCGTCTGGCACCTAGCCAGCATCCCGCTTGAGCAGGCTCTTGCTCATCAGGTGAATCCGATGAAGCAGGCGTCGCTGAACCTCGCCGATCGGGAACAGATGTCACCGCTGAGTCTACTGATTAGCGGCTGGGTTTGGCGGTGGTATTTCGCGGAACAAAAACCCCCCAACGGATTGAAAGACATCGAGCAATTGTCTGTGGCTTACCGCGACAGCAATCTCGGCTGGATGGCCAACGAATTCAACGCGATTGCCGCTTGTCTGCCGACTGATGCGAAGAAGCAGAAACAACTTGCAGCCAAGGCCGAAGAAACGCACTCAGCGCTCGGCACGGCCTCCATCGTCGACATGATTCAACCATCCCCCGTTTGGGAAGCCGGACTCAGCGCTCTGGAAAACCTCGTTCAGCCAACGGCCACTGACGTTGCTGCTGCACTTGCTGCTCCCATTGTTGACGAACGGATGATCTGGGAGGCACAATTCGGTGATGGGTGGGTATTCCTGACTCCGTTCATTCAGAAATACACCGCCAAAGGCTGGGGGACGGGCCGGAAAGTAGCACTCGGGCGGCTCTTCGAACAATGGCAGACCTCCGCCTTTGATTTCCTGACGGATCACGACCGGGTCATCTGCAAAGCCTTGCGGCAATACAACCATCGAAATTACTATGGCTACAACGAAACGATTCAAGAATGGGATCAAGTAAAGCTCGCGAGTGTCGTTGTGGGGCATCCGAACCTCTACCCGCCCGGCCAGCGCGATCAGCCGATTCAAGTTTCCGAAGGCCGACCGCACTTGACCATCCGGCGTCACGAAACTCAAATTAGATTGGGCATTGAGCCGGCTCCACGCAGTGACGATGTAGCAGTTCAAATCATGAAGGACAGCTCGCATCGATACTCCATCGTGGCCTTTTCCAAACAGCAGCGGCAAGTCGCTGCATTGGTAGCCGGGCTTCCGGCAATACCATCCGACCAGCAGGACCGCGTTTTCAAGATCGCTCAATCGCTGGCGTCAGTCATCGATGTTCAGTCGGATATCGATGGAGCGCCTTTGAGCGGCGAAGAAGTTGGCGCGTCGACGCAGATTGTTGCCCAGTTGACTCCGTACGATGCCGGTTTGCGAGCCGAGTTCTTTGTGCAGCCGTTTGGCGAAAAAGGTCCATTCTGCCGGCCCGGTGTGGGAGCTCAGTCGATGCTGGCGCATGTCGAAGGCAAATCGCTGAGGACAACACGTGATCTAACAACAGAGAAGAAGAACTTTCAGTACCTGTTCAGCCAGTGTCGTCAGCTCGAAGCACGAACGGCCGGCGACGACCAGTCGGAATGGCTGTTCGCCGAATCGGATGATGCCCTGGAATTCGTTGTCGAACTGCAAACACAGGCCGAAAAGGGGAAGGTGACCGTGCTCTGGCCACGTGGCAAGTCGCATGATGTCGCCGGGCGTCCTTCCGCATCCGCCTTTCAGGTGTCGGTCCGGCGGGACAATGACTGGTTTGCGGCATCGGGCAAGCTGAAAGTCGACCGCGACTTGACTGTCGACCTGATGAAACTTCTGGACCTTGCTTCGGCCAGCCCGTCGCGGTTTATTCGCTTGGATGATGGACGCTTTTTGGCACTCACCCAGGAACTGCGACAGCGAATTGCCGACATTGCCGCGTTCGGCACGGTCATGAAAAACAAACTTCGTTTTGCCCCCGTCCGTGCGGTCGTGATCGATGAACTGTTTGACGACATCGGCTTCAAAACAGACACACACTGGAAAACGCACCTGTCGCGCATTGAAGAAGCCGGTTCGATTCCGGTCGATGTGCCGTCAACTCTGCAGGCCGACCTGCGCGACTATCAACGCGATGGCTATGCCTGGCTGAAACGTCTGGCACATTGGAACTCTGGCGCGTGTCTGGCCGACGACATGGGCCTGGGAAAAACCATTCAGGCTTTGGCGCTGCTGGTGGATCGCGCCTTCGATGGTCCACAGCTTGTTGTTGCTCCGGCTTCGGTCGGATTCAACTGGGAAAATGAAACACGCCGCTTCGCCCCCACGCTGACACCCAAACTGTTCCGCGACGGCGACCGCGATCATTTTTTCGAAGACATTCAGCCCGGCGATCTGGTCATCACCAGTTATGGCCTGTTGCAATCGGAGATCGAACGATTCGAAGCCGTTCAGTGGCACACCGTTTTGCTCGACGAAGCTCAGGCCATCAAGAACATGACTACCAAACGCTCGCAAGCCGTCATGCAGCTTCAGGCCAACTTCCGGATGATTTTGACCGGCACGCCGATGGAAAACCATCTGGGAGAATTGTGGAATCTATTCCGCTTCGTCGTGCCGGGACTGCTGGGCTCACACGAGGAGTTCCGCAGTCGTTTCGCGGTTCCGATCGAGCGCGACAACTGCCGAATGACTCGCCATCGACTCAAGAGGCTCATTCAGCCGTTCCTGTTGCGACGGACCAAGTCCGAAGTGCTGGCCGAACTGCCGTCGCGAACCGAATCCGAGCTGGAAGTCGAACTGTCGCCCGCCGAAGCCGCCTTGTACGAAGCCCTGCGTCAGAAAGCGCTCCAGCGAATCGCCGAAGCGGCCGCCGATGCAAAATCGCAGGGGCAGAAGCATTTGCAAGTCCTTGCGGAACTGACTCGCCTGCGGCTGGCATGCTGCCATCCGGAACTGGTCGGCGGTGACGGCATCGAGAGTACCAAGCTCGATCTGTTCCGCGAAAAGATCGGCGAAATCATCGAAGGCCATCACAAGATTCTGGTCTTCAGCCAGTTCGTCAAGCACCTGGCCATCTTGCGACGTGAACTCGACAAGATGGGTGTGTCGTATCAATACCTCGACGGTTCGACGGCGGTCTCGCAGCGGAAACTGGCCGTGGAAGCCTTTCAATCGGGCAACGGCGACGTGTTCTTGATCAGCCTGAAAGCCGGCGGAACGGGCCTCAACTTGACAGCCGCCGATTACGTGATTCACATGGACCCGTGGTGGAATCCCGCCGTCGAAGATCAGGCCACCGACCGCGCTCACCGCATCGGCCAACAGCGCCCGGTCCACGTGTACCGGCTGATCACCAAGGGCACGATCGAAGAGAAGATCGTCGATCTGCACAACACCAAACGCGACCTTGCCGACAGCCTGCTGGAAGGCACCGATTCGGCCGGCAAACTGACAACCGAAGAACTGATCGGTCTGCTGAACGACAATCAGTTTTCAAGTGTTGCCAAGTCGCAACGGAGAACGCCGTCACTCGCGAAATAATCGCCTTTTCCATTCAGGTGGCGAACGACGATATGAACGCGTTCCTTCAATGACTTCTTTTTGTCCGCGCCCGAGTTTTCCCGCCAAACCAGCCGGTATGTTGTGAGCCATTGATTTGGCCAGCTTCTCGGTCGTGCAGGAGATAGTGTGTCCGCACGAGGTAGTCGTGAGAATCATTTCAAGATATGATAGGGAAAACTATGGAGTTCAAAAAATGACCAAAGTAGCGATCGCTGAAGAAGTTGCCGAACGAATCCGAGCTTGCGAAGGGCCAATCGAGTTGGTCGATTCGCAAGGACGAACGATTGGCGTCGTCAGACGCCCCCCAACCGAAACAGAAATTGAACGAGCTCGAAGCCGTGCGAGCAACGACGGTAAACGCCTTTCGTGGGCACAATTGGCGGCTGCAGTCAGGGACGGTGTAGTAGAGTGATTTATGATGTTCAGTTTTCCCTGGACGCCGCTGCGGAACTCATTCGAATTATGGAACTAGTTGGATCCGCAGTGCTGGTGTTGCAAGCCGCAGATTCAATCCGTCGTGAGCTGGAGAACGATCCCGCTGAGAAGGGAGCATTCCTGTCCGAAGGCCTGTACTACATCGACAAAGAACCTCTGCGTGCGTTTTTTTTTGATCGAAATTGGAGCAAGAATCGTTGAGGTTACAGACTTCCGGGTTCTTTGATGTGCGAAATCATCGAAGGCCATCACTAGGTTTTGGTCTTCAGCCAGTTCGTCAAGCATCTGGCCATCTTGCAAGCCGAGCTTGAGAAAATGGGCGTGTCGTATCAATACCTCGACGGATCAACGCCGGTCGCCCAACGGAAACAGGCCGTGGAAGCCTTTCAATCGGGCGACGGCGACGTGTTCTTGATCAGCCTGAAAGCCGGCGGAACGGGCCTCAACCTGACCGCTGCCGACTACGTGATTCACATGGATCCGTGGTGGAATCCCGCCGTCGAGGATCAGGCCACCGATCGCGCTCACCGCATCGGCCAACATCGTCCGGTCCATGTGTACCGATTGATCACCAAAGGTACGATCGAAGAGAAGATCGTCGATCTGCACAACACCAAGCGCGACCTTGCCGACAGCCTTCTGGAAGGCACCGATTCGGCCGGCAAACTGACCACCGAAGAACTGATCGGTCTGCTGAACGACAATCAGCTTTCAAGTGTTGCCAAGTCGCAACGGCGAACGCCGTCACTCGTGAAGGCGGTTGCAGACCGCCCAACCCTGGAAGCACAGAGGTAGCGGGCTTGCGAGCTACTCAGCCGTCCTTCATCGGCGGCAAGTTCAACTTTCGAATCACCTGAATTGGAAGAAATAGATGATTCGGTTCATCTTCGAGCGCTGTGAAGCCAAACTTCAGATAGAACTGTCGTGCTGCTTCGTCGATGGCGTCGACTTCCACCGCCCGGATCCCAAGTTTCGAGGCAAGATGTTCGGCGCGGCGTAACGCATCGATAAGTAACAGACTGCCGAGTCCCGTTCCGCGAACGCTCTGGTCCACGGCCAGTCGTCCTAGGAGCTCCACCGGCACATCGATTCGAGGCAGACCTTTCGCCTGATCCGCCGGCAGCACCTCATAGCCGACATGATGGCTTGAAATTGCATAGTAGCCGACGACTCGCGATTCACCGTTCGGCACGGCGACATAGCATCGCGCGAGTTCTTTCGTTTGCCATTGACCCACTCGCTTCTCCAAACATTCGTTCAACACAATGTTGCCGCAATCGAACGCCGATCAGTCGTGCCCGAAGCCAAGTGGCTGGATTTCCCACGGGGCCATGGCGGATCAGCCCATATCCTGCTGGTACTTTTCCGCCGCTGCTGCAAGTTCCGCGTTTGGTATCGCGTTCAGATCGTCAAGCATTGCCTGAAACACGTCGCGATCTTTCTTCGACAGCTCAGTCCGGTCGTGTTGCTCGATCACATCGTGCGCCGAGCGGACAAGCGTCGAAACCGCAAACTCATTGACGCTTTGTCCAAGATAACCAGCCGCCTGCTCAATGACGGTCTTTAACTCACTGGGCAGACGGAAGTTAAGCCGAGCGTCGCCTCTCGAACTGGTTGACATCTTAACTAATCCTGAATGGCATTTAGACGTACATCTAATGGCATTTTACATCCGGTGGCCACACATTTCAAATAGCGGATTGAAAAAGCAGAAGATTGCCACACGGTTCGCCGACGGTCCCGAACACGCGCATCCGTTCACGGGTTGGGCTATAAATCCAAGCGTCTCAGGCAGTAATCTAAGATTTTGATTGTCGTATAGACACAAGCGAAAGTGGTATGCGATTGCTAAATCCAGCTTCCATTACTTGGACCAAGTATTCGTAGGCAGAGCGTTTTTGAAGACGGCAAGTTTCCGAGACGGCTAGGGATGCGTTCGAGACATCGACTAACCGCTTGGCTTTGGGTTCCAAAGCTTAATTTGCTCTGGATTTCCATTGGTCTTAGTGCTTGTTCGATTGCATTGTTCCTCGGTTCGACTCCGTGGATTTGCGTGAAAGCCCCGAGCCAATCTTGACGGTTATTCAATTTCTGACTCCTTCGTTGTTTAGCAGCCATCGGCAATTGATTACCTTTTCGACGAGGTCCAATGGCAGGTAAAAGTACTGGCACGAAGGTTCAAACCCGATGCGAGAATCTTCCTGCGTGAGCGTGAAAAGCTCGCGTGCCAATTCGATTTCGGATTCGAGGCAGCGTTTTATTTCTGCTTCCATTCGCTCGCGCTGCTCGGGCAGGACAGAATCGGCGGGCATCGCGAGGGCGTCTCGGGCCATGACGAATCGGGCTTGGTTGGCAACCGATTGAAAGGTGATGGCCGCAGCTTTGGCGTAGCGGAGGTCGGCTTGGACTTCGTCTTTCCGATCCCGAGGTGCCTTATCCACGGCCAGTTGCAATTGTTCGATTCCCGGTCGCCAGGCCTCTGCCACTTTGGAAAACTGGTTGGCAAATATATCCGGCGGATACACACCGCGCCAACCGTCCAGATGATCGTAGGGAATACCCCACATCGTGGCGGAATAGTTGGTCTTGACCGGGTACAGCGGGTTGGCAGGTCCCACTTGGACCGGTGACGTATAGATCACGGAAATGTGGAACGGATATTCGCGAAAGGCATCGCTCATCAACGTCCAGGCCTTGCGGGCGCGCGGAGCACCTTCCTGTCCGAATCGCCGCTGGGCTAGTTGATCCAGAGCGCTGCCCAAATCGGGCGTCGGCTCGCGATTGAGTCGCTGGGCCAATTGAAAGTTGGGAGACGGATAACCTCCCATCGTCCAGCCAATCAACATACCGTCGAGCTTGGCTGAAGCCAAATTGACGCAGTGTTGGCCCACCAAGTCCATCACCGGCAAATAGGGCAGGCTCGCCAGTTCGCAGGTGTTGTTGAATTGAATTTCGGCGGCCGTCTTCAAGCCCGCCTGCCTGGCCACCGCCCAATGAGAAAGCGCCCTCGGCCCAGGTCCAACCGACGAGATGGAGTATTCCCCGACAATGGATTTGATCCCTCCACGCTCAATCGGCAGGCTCCATTCGCTGGTCGACATCAGCCAAGTTGCCTTCGGCAGGCGTGAGATAATTTCGCGCGCGTCGCCATGACCTTTCCAGCCCCAATCGGACAGAATCACTTTGGCCGTGGGGCTGCTGCGATGAACGCCCTCTTCCAGCACGGCGGCCACCTCTGCAATGATGTCGATGTCAGTTCGATCTTTGCAGTGGGGACATGATTGCCAGCTTCCATGCGAGGCGCAGTTGGTCAGATTTTCAGAAGCCGAGATCGCGTAGATGCCGGCCAGCTCAGGCACCTCGCGGAACACGTGAGCCAAAGCGTCACCCATCCAACGTCGCACCGCCGGATTCGAAGTGCACATAGCCGTAAACTCCTGCTCGCGAACACCCGCCATCTCGGGTCGATCGCCAAAGAACGCGTTGGGCATCGCTCGCGGTTCATTCAGGTACAGATAGACTCCGACGCCATGCTTCTTCGCTCGTTGAACCAAGGCTCGCAGGTTGGCCAATCGCTTTTCATGATCGACGCCAAACTCGGGAAACGTTGGCCCCCCGGGAGCAAGATCTCGCAGGACGGCATGCAACCAAACTCCGTTGACCCCTACCGCAGAGAGTCGTTGCAAGAATCCATCCGGATAGGGATCCAATTCAGGCTCGACCAGTGCGTCACCGTACACGGCCAGGTACGAATAAACAAATCGCAGCGACACGCGATGGTCAGCATCGGATGAAGCCTGCATCGCGGTTGGCAGAGGACTGCTGAGTTGCCGCACGAATTCAAACCGAGGTTCCGCCGGTCGCGTGAGTTGGTCGCCGAAACATTCTTGAACCACGCCGCGAATCTCAGCAGCACGTTGCTTGGTCGCTTCGTCCGGAGGACGGTAGCGAAGCGGCTCGCACTTCGGCTTCAACGAACCCAGCTTGATATACAGAAAATCTTCCTCACGCAGCGAGAAGGCCAATTGTTCCGGTGACATTTCAACCAGTTCGAGCAGTTGGTCATAGGGCAACAGATGCCAGTTGCGCCGGATCAACGTGACATAGCCCCGGGTCAACATGTCAGGTGAGACTGCGGCAGCCGTGGGCAACCCCATCGATGCGGCCAGCTCATGGACTTGATCCGCCGTGCAATCCAGGATCTTCGCCAATTTTTCTGGCTTCACAAGCGTCCAGTTTCGCCATACGAACTCATGAACTCGATCTGGGAAGTGCCCAATCACGATCGCCGTCGGTGCAGCTCCTTCCGGAAGCACGACCTCGGCCGCAAGACCGTATGGAATTTCAAACAAAAAGATCCCGCAGAACAAACCGAGATAGGTCACCTGCCATAATCCAAGCGTGAGCCGTCTGCAGTCCGATGCTGCCTTGTTGATTTGCGTGTTCATTTTTTCCAGTATGCTCAGTTGGATAGGTGGGCTGAATCTGACTCATTCTGTCACGATACGCCGGCCCTCTCAAGTCTTGTCTCGCCGCGCCTCCTCCAAGCGCCACTCATCACCAAGACATGAATGAAACGAATTGAACGGTCACTTATGGGTCCAGCGCACTTGCACCTCCCTGCTGATGCCATCCGCGATGCAACGCCTGACTCCTACCCCTACCGCGCTGGCCGTTCTATTTCTTCTTTCCCTCAAGAACGGATCCGCGTTCCAACTGTTCAGTGCATCGAACCTGGGAATGGACTTCCGGGGCGCCCTGACTTCTTCGCGTCGGCATTACCAGATTCAAGCTGCCGGAACGTTGGCCGGCCAGGTCGAACGTGACGTATAAAAAGCCGAGTCGCTGGAGTTCGGCAACGACCCGCTTACGAACCTCCGGCTCGATCGCGCGCGGAAATGCGGATTCCACAATTTCGATTCGGGCCAAAGCGTTCTCGTGCATGCGTACCCGGCAATCATCGATCTGCAGCAACGATCGCACGATTGTTTCCGCCTCCTCGATCATGGCCAACCGCTGTGGAGTGACTTCGACTCCGTAAGCGATGCGCGATGCAAGACATGGACTGGCCGGTTTCTCAGAGACGGGAATTTGCCAGTGCCGCGCTAAGGCACGAATCTGCGATTTGCCAAAACGCAGCTCTACCAGTGGCGAACGGACATGAGCCTCGCTGGCAGCTTCCAAGCCAGGCCGATAGTCGCCTAGATCATCCGCATTGGTTCCGGTCAATATTGTTGCATTCGGAAATTCATTGCGAAGCGCATGGAATAAACTCGACTTGCAGAAGTAACATCGCCGCACGTCGTTTCGGCGATAGTCGTCGCTCAAATGCTCCGCCGGCTCGATCCAACGATGCTCAATCGTCATCCGCTTCGCGACGACGCTGGCATCGTCGATGTCGCGACGGCTGACGCTGGGGCCTCGCGCAGTCATAGCGATG
>WPCK01041737.1_pt1 | contig 58116 bp, 48 predicted proteins | sample 5399851 | NCBI WGS metagenome assembly WPCK01 (sample SAMN12869471, study PRJNA574797) | sludge metagenome | isolation source: wastewater treatment of pH11 | place: China:Beijing | collected 2019-05-20
TCCCAGTGCAATCACAATACCAATCATGGAAGGAATGATGAAATATTGTGGACTGAATATAAGCAAACATACCGTACTTATCAACAAACCCATAAACATGGGAAGGTATTGTTTATCCTTAAGTTTATCCATAAATATTACCAAGAATAAAGCCGTCATCGAGAATTCTATCCCTGCAGTTGAGAAAGGAATCATCTTCCCAAAGAAATACCCAAAAACAGTCCCCATTATCCAATAACATTGGTTGAGCCACATCATATGAAACATGGTATCCCCTGTTTTTTCATTGATAATCAGTGAATAGGTTTCATCTGTAAGCGCAAAAATCATATAGGGTTTCTTTAAACCCATTTTTTTAAAAGGCTTCAACATCGAGATGCCGTAAAATAAATGACGGGCATTGATAGACAAAGTCAAAATGAAAACTTGAATTAAAGAAATTGGATTCACCAAGACCCCAATGGTCGCAAATTGCATGGAACCCGCATAAATAAAAACGCTCATAAAAAGCGCAACCCAAATTGAAAAGCCGTTGGATTCAACTAAAATCCCAAAAGCACTTCCCAAAAATATATATCCTGCCATCACAGATACCGTTTTTACAATACTTTCTCTCACAGCGTTTATCTCCCAATTATTTATATTATGGTATGTATAATCCACATTTTTGTCAAGTTATGTTATAATATTCACGCGGGGCTGTCATGGTTTCGACAGGTGATCGTTTGAAATAGACTGCAGTGGTGTGGTGACCTTATCACCAACAAAAATATCTGGAAACAGTAATTACGCATTCGCTGCTTAATTAACGCTTAACTAAGCTTGCAGCGCCATCTATTAAGACGCCTTTCCTTGTGGCTTTATAGATTGGGATAACCAAAGAAGGAATAAGCTGTACTTGACTTCGCAGTACGGACGAAAATCTATAGAAGGATATCATGCATGATCTTTGTTTGTTTCAAAGTGTTTGATGTAATCTAGAAACAAAATAAACTGTAGACGTCTATTTGTGGGACATTGCTTGGACGCGGGTTCAAATCCCGTCAGCTCCACCATAAGAGATAAATGGATTCAATCCTTTTCGGATTGAATCTTTTTTATATTACATTATTTATCACACGATTGATTAAATAAGTGCAATTGTTTGTAAGTTGGGTTTGATTATGCTATTATTTAGAAAATCGATGGAAGTCATCCGTTTTGGGTGGCTTTTATTGTGTTAAGAAGGAGAATACATGCGTACATTTAAAGAATTAGAATTATCAAGTGACATATTAAAAGGTCTAGAAACAATGGGTTATGCCCAACCTACTACGATACAAGAAGAAGCGATTCCACTTTCACTACAGGGCATTGATATATTAGGTCAATCCAAAACAGGTTCAGGAAAAACTGCTGCTTTTGCGATACCCAGTTTAATGCAAGTTAAACCCGAATTAAATCAACCCCAAGTTTTGATTGTGGCACCCACAAGAGAGTTAGCCCTTCAAATTACGGATGAGATGAAGCGCATCTCAAAATTCATGGATGGCGTTTTTTACGCAACACTCTATGGTGGAGAGCCCATTGCCCGTCAATTTAAAGACCTTAAGAAGGCACAAGTCATTATTGGTACACCAGGACGTTTGCTTGATCATATTAAGCGAAAAACCTTAAATCTAAAACATTTAAAAGTCGCAATCCTAGATGAAGCCGATGAAATGTTGAGTATGGGATTCTTAGAAGACATCCAAGAGATTCTTAAGAAAACTCCCGTTGAAAAACAAACACAACTTTTCTCAGCAACCATGCCAAAGTCAATCATTAACTTAAGTAAAGAATTTTTGGTCGACCCCCAAAAGATTACAGTTAAAGATACATCAGTACCAGGAAGTATTGAACAGTATTACTATGAAGTAATCGGAAGACAAAAGAAACAAGCAACTGCTACTTTACTAAATTATCACCAAGCTCAAAAAGCCATTATTTTCTGTAATACAAAATCAATGGTCGATGACTTGTCAGGATTTTTAAAAGGATTTGATGTGAAGGCCGGTGCACTCCATGGAGATATGCCCCAAAGTGTTCGTATTCAAGTTCTAAATGAATTTAAGAAATCCCAACTCAATGTGTTGGTCGCAACTGACGTTGCAGCCCGTGGTATTGATGTTGATAATGTTGATTTGGTTGTCAACTTTGACATTCCACAAACCATTGAATACTATACTCATAGAATTGGTAGAACTGGACGTGCAGGTAAGAATGGTGTTTCCCTTACCTTAATTGCAGGAAAACAACAATTCTTCAAACTCAAAGATATCATCCGTCACACCAAACAAGATATCGCTAAACAAGAATTGCCTTCCGCAAATGAAATGAATGATCGTATTATTTATAATAAGGCGCAGGATATTGCGGGAAGTCTTCAAAAACCACTGCATCCATCTGCAGAGAAATTGGTCAAACAATTAAAATCATTGACCCATCTCAATGAAGATGCCTTGCTGTTGGTCATGGCCAATGAGTGGGCACACGGTCTTGAAACGTATGAAGACTTGGGACAACCCAAGAATAAGAAAAAAGATAAGTTCGCAAAACTTACCATTCCTTTGGGTAAAAAACACAAGATTCGTCCTAAGGACTTAGCAAGTGCACTTCAAAGACAATATAAACTTAAAACCATCAACAATATCTCAATCTTTAAACAGTACTCCACATTTGAAGTACCAATGAAAGATATGGATCAAATTAAGAATACGAAAAAAGATTTCAACTTCAACAATTTAAATGTTCAAGTCAAAACCTTTAGTGACAAATAGAGCCAAGTGGCTCTATTTTTTTATATATTCAAGAGTTCATTAATGATACTACGGTAAATTGTCATGCCCAAAAATGTATTGCCTTTATAGTTCATATGAACACGATCATCCGATATGGTAGTGGAAGGATATTCATTCATGAGTCCATCAAAAGCAATTTGAGTATCCACAATCGGAACATGTAAATTATTGGCAACTTCCTTCGCTGCTTCACGATACTGATCCATCATTTGGCGCATGGGATCTTCCAAATCCTTCTCTAGAAAATAAGGTGTCCCCAATAAGACTTTAATACCCGCATCGACCATTTGTTTGATGAGCTTTTCATATATCGTTTTATAGGTATCAAGATCAACTTGATCATCTGGGTCAGCCAAGCCATCAAAATTTCTCCAAACGTCATTGATACCAATCATCATAAAAACAACATCGGGATTGACATCCAAAACATCTTTTTGGATTCTGGCTTCAAGGTCAGTGACACGATGGCCCCCGATGCCTTGATTATTTACCGAAAACTTATAGGGATGTTCCACAAATAAGCGCGTATCAATATATCGTACGAAACCTTCACCCACATTTTCTTTTGTGTAAACTGGCGCATCCAAATCACGCCCGCATGCTGTAATTGAGTCTCCAAAAAATAATAATTTTTTCATTTTCAAAGTTCTCCTTCTTTTCGCTAAATCCATTGTACCAAAACAATCACTTTAAAAAAAGACCTCAGGAAATCTGTGGCACATATCAAACACGAAAAAAAGGGAATTATTCCCCTTTTTCATATCCCTTTGGATTATGGGTCTGCCAACGCCAAGAATCTTCACACATCTTCTTGAGATCAAATTTAGCAGTCCAACCCAATTCTTTTTCTGCTTTAGAAGCATCTGCATAACAGGTCGCAATATCACCAGGACGTCTTTCTTTAATCACATAAGGAATGGGTTTACCCACAACCTGTGAAAAAGCTTCAACCATCTCAAGTACAGAATACCCATTACCTGTACCCAAATTATAAATAGAAACACCATCATTTTGGTTTAATTTTTTTAATGCATCCACATGGCCCTTGGCCAAATCTACAACATGGATATAATCCCGCACACCCGATCCATCAGGTGTATCATAATCATCCCCAAAGACGGACAATTCTTTTAACTTACCCACGGCAACTTGTGTAATATAAGGCACCAAGTTATTGGGAATACCCGCTGGATCTTCACCAATTAAGCCTGATTCATGGGCACCAATGGGATTAAAGTATCTCAAAATAACCACATTCCAATTATGATTGGAAACATATAAATCCTGGAGAATTTGTTCCATCATTAATTTGGTTGAACCATAAGGATTGGTTGTACTCAAAGGCGCATCTTCTTTAATTGGAACAATTTCCGGATCACCATATACGGTTGCTGAAGAGCTGAATACAATATTGCGAACATCATTGGCCTCCATGACCTCACACAATGCCAACGTACCAGAAATATTATTATGGTAGTACATCAAAGGTTTTGCGACTGATTCCCCCACTGCTTTCAGTGCCGCAAAGTGAATAACCGCATCAATAGATTCCTTTTTAAAAACAACGTCCAAAGCAGCTTTATCCAAAATATCTACTTCATAGAAAGCCAGTTTTTTATTTGTTATTTTTTCAACACGCTTCAAAGATTCCACTGAAGCATTCACCAAATTATCCACCACAACCACATCATGGCCTGAGTTCAAAAGTTCGACGCAGGTGTGACTTCCAATATATCCTGCACCCCCACTCACAAGTATTTTCATCGTAATTCCTCCAGTTTCATATTTTCATTTCTATTGTAAAAGTAGTACATAATCCAGCCAATTGCAACTCCCAATAAAATCCCCCCTAAAATATCTGTAGGATAGTGGACATAGACATAGAGTCTTGAGAAAGCCATCAATGCGGCTAAAAATAAAATAATATTTTTATACTTCAGATTCGCCAAATATATTAAGGTCGCAAAAGCAAATGAACTTGCGGTATGACCTGATGGGAAAGAATAACCTGATGGGGTCTTTATAAAGAGCTCAAAACTTGGGTTTGCGATAAAGGGACGTTCTCTTACCACAAGGGGCTTGATTACTTCTTCAACCAACACCAACTCCAACAATAACGCCATAATCGCAAATAAAGCCAACTTTCGTGTTTTCTTTTGAGTCAACATGATAACAATCATCGCAATCCAAATCTCACCATGATTCCCAATGGTAGTATAAAAAGTAAAGAATGCATCCAACCAACCCGTTCTTAGGGTTTGAATCCAATCTAATATTGCCAGTTCCATAGACATCACCACCTTGTTACTTATTGTATCACAAATAATTTAATGTATAATTAAAACAGGAGGTATTTTTATGAAATATTCATGGCACGGACATTCAGTGGTTCAACTTGAAACACTCAGCGGGCATAAAATAATTATTGATCCCTTTATTACCGGCAATCCTAACACAACCTTAAAGGTAGAAGACATCAATGTGGACTACATTATATTAACCCATGGTCATAATGACCATGTGGGTGACACCTTTGATATTGCTTCAAAATGTGATGCAACCATTATCGCGATGGTTGAACTGGCTGATTTTTTTGAAAACCAAGGTCTAAAAACCCATCCCATGAATTTGGGTGGGAAGGTTCATTTCCCTTTTGGAAGTATAAAAATGGTCCCTGCATTACACAGTTCCACCTATAATTATCAAGGTGAAACTTTACCGATGGGACTGGCCAGTGGCGTTATTATCGATGATGGTGTTCATAAAGTATACCACGCAGGTGACACAGCACTATTCTCTGATATGAAGCTGATTGGGCCTGTTGACCTTGCATTCTTACCCATTGGCGATAACTACACCATGGGCATTGATGACGCCCTGAAAGCCGTAGAACTCGTTGCTTGTAAATGGGCCGTTCCTGTTCACTACAATACATTCCCCATTATCAAACAAAACCCTTATGATTTTGTGAATAGACTGGACGATGGTAATGGTATTGTTCCAGATTTTGATAAACAGTACAATATTAATTAGGAGACAAAAAAATGAAAGAAACCATATTTATCGGATGGGACAAATGCGGTACCTGCAGAAAAGCCCAGAAATTTCTAAATGAAAACAATATTGAATACACAAAAAGAGATGTCATGACCCAAACTCCAACTGCAGCAGAATTGACTGAGTGGATTAAAGATACAGGACTTCCTATTAAAAGATTCTTTAATACTTCTGGATTTGTTTATCGTGCAATGGGATTGAAGGATAAGTTATCCACAATGTCAGATGAAGCACAAATTGAATTGCTTGCATCCAATGGGCGATTGATTAAAAGACCCCTACTAATTGGAGAACATGGTATTTTTGTGGGCTTCCACTTAGATCTTTACGAAACATTGGTATGATTATCTTATTATCCCCTACCAAAAAGCAAAAAAGGCATCCTCAAACATCTGAGCATGCCTTACTTTTTGAAAAAGAAAAACAACAAATCCTGGATCACCTTCAAACACTCAATCCAATTCAAATTAAACAAGCCTATAAAATTTCTGATGCACTGACCCACCAAACCCATGAACAGTTATTAAATTACCGAGAAGATTCACCCGCAATTTATACCTATCAAGGGGAAGCCTTTAAATCTTTAGACCCTCAAACACTCACCAAAGATGACTTAAACTATGCTCAAGAACACCTGTATATCTTTTCTGCACTGTATGGCCTACTCAAACCATTTCATGCCATCTCTTTGTATCGACTTGATTTACTCACAAAACTTGAGCTCAATTTAATAAAAATTTGGAGACCCATCATCACCCAATACTTCAATACATTAAATCAACCCCTGGTTAATCTGGCTTCCCAAGAGTTCACTAATCTCATTAATTTAGACACCCTTCAAGTTCCCATCTATCATGTTCAATTTCTAAATAAAGACCATAAAGTAATTTCAGCTCAAGCTAAAAAAGCAAGGGGTGCCTATGCACGCGCCTTGCTTCAATCGAAACACTTTAACCTAAAAGAAATTGAGATTGAGGATTATCATTTCTCTCATCAATTAGATAACACCTATATTTTTATCAAGAATACAATCGATTAGGAGATATTTTATCAAAAAGGACACCTCAGGGTGTCCTTTTCAACAATTATTCTTCTTCTTTTCTTCTTTTCTTGAGTAATGTAAATGCCAACCCAAGCATCACCATGCCATAGCCAGCGTATTTTACTTCATTACCCATTCCGGTGGAAGGAAGTATATCACGTGTATACGTATTGGTAATGGTTAAACCATCTTCTGAAATTGACTTCTCATATCCCTCAGGAACAGTAACTTCATCTACTGTATAAACATAGGATACGCCCTCTTCATCAGTCGCATCTAAACCTTCCCAAATATAGGAATTCGTGCCTATCTTGAGGGTTACTGCGGATTCGAATGGTTGTCCATTTCTATAGAGTTGTAATTGAATGTCTGCTTTAGGTCCACCAATCCAAAGCTTAGATCCCGTAATATCAATGAGCGGAATAACGTAAGTATTGGTGATTGTGAGTCCGTCTTCTGAAATTGTTTTTACATAATATTCAGGGACTGCCACTTCATCAATGGTATATGTATAAACATTTCCATCAAAATCAGTTGCATCTAAACCAGTCCAAGTATAGGATAGCTCACCTTGTTCTAAGACCACAGGAGCACCATAAACTTCACCATCTCTAAACAGTTGAAGTTCAATGGTTGGTTTAAGTCCACCGACCCATACCTTGGTTCCAGTCACATCAATCTGAGGAATAACATAAGTATTAATGATTGTATAGTCATCTTCATGCGTTTTATCAAAGTTATCAGGCACATTCACTTCATCTACAGAGTAGACATAGGGGTTACCATCAAAATCAGTCGCATCTAGATCTGTCCATGAATATGAAGTCTCGTCTTTACTCAAGATCACCACTTCACCCATGGGTTGACCATCTCTAAATAATTGAAGTTCAATATCGACAGGAATACCACCAACCCATACTTTGCGTGCGACCACATCAACTTTAGGTATCACATAAGTATTGGTGATGGTGAGACCATCATCGGAAACAGTCATTTCATAGTTATCAGGTACGTCTACTTCTTCAAATGTATAAGTATAAACATGACCTTCTGAATCAGTTGCGTCTAGGTCTGTCCATGTGTAGGATAAGACACCTTCTTTTAAGATAACTGGAGTTCCATGAGCGACACCATCTTGTAAGAGTTGGAGTTCAATCTCTGGTTTCAATCCACCATCCCATACTTTAGTTCCAGTAAATGTTGTTTTCGGAATAACGTAGGTATTGGTGATTGTAAGATCTACGACTGTTTTATCGTAGTTATCTGGAACGTTGACTTCGTCCACTGAATATTGATAGACTACCCCATTAATATCAGTCTTATCCAAGTTTGTCCAAGTATGGGATGTTGTTCCATTTGTGAGTGTTACAGCCGTACCCACTGTTTGTTTGGTCGTTGAACCAGTTAAGTTACGATAAAGTTGTAACTCAATTGTTGGCTTCACACTTGGACCATTGACCCATTTTTTGGTTGCAGTTAATTCAATCTTAGGAATGACATACGTATTGGTTACTGTCAATCCTGACTCTTGTTTACTGTAGTTATCGGGTGTTCCCACTTCTTTTACAGTATAGACATGGGCGACACCTTCAATATTTGTTTTTAATAAATCAGTCCATGTATACGTTGTTTTACCATTTGAGAGTGTGACGGGCAAGCCTTCAGCAACACCATCTTTATGTAATTGTAATTGAATATCTGGTTTAACTGTAGGTCCATTAACCCAAGTTTTGGTTCCAGTAATATCAATTCTTTCTCTTTCATTGGTGATGGTTACAGTTGACTTGATTGGATTTGTTGTGCTTGTAGCCGCGACAACATTAACTGCTGTCATATTGGCTTCTATGGCTTCTGAATCCACTGCCTTATAACCCTCAGGGGCTGTTACTTCTAATAAGTAATAAGTTCTAATTGGAAGTCCTTCAATGGTTAAGATCCCTTGACTGTTTGTTTTGTAAACAACGTTGCCAAATTGAACTAAGGAATCATTGAGTTTGTACCATAGTGTAAATTCAGCTGGATTATTGGTTATTAATGTATCTGTGTCCAAATCCATTTTGCTTAACTCAAGAATACCACGCGTTGCTCTTGACCATTCTCCACTTACGCTTGAGAATTGGCGTGCTGTCATTCTGGATTCTTCTTTTAATTCTTCCTGAACACCTGTACCTTCTAGTGATACAGTGTTGGAGATCGTACCATTGATTTCAGTGACTACTGTTTGGTATTTCACTTTAACAATCGTAGTTAAGATACCCTTCAATCTGATTTCAAAATTAGAATCAACGCCTTCTGTACTTCTTGGGGTAATGATCAAGGTATAATCCTTGTCTTCCCCTTCTTCAAGTTCAACATCAACGCCATCCACAACTTTATAGACTTTAAATCCATTATTAATATAAACGTGACCATCAGAGATGGTATCGGTAATAACTGGATTATTAACAATTGAAAGACTTGTATTCAATTTAACTTCCCAGTCAATCACATCACCTGTATATACTTGTTTACCTGTGACATTTGTAGCTTTCTTGGCCACATATGAATCATATTCATTATAGTTAATTGATTTTGTATAAGGGTATGTTTTTTCGCCTACTTTTAAGCTGGCATTGTTGACATATTGATTTAAAGACAGTTCAGGAACTTTGGAAAGGAAACGAATGACATATCTTTCTTTCACCGCTTCATTAAAACTCACAGTTAAAACTGTCGGATTGTCAGGGTCCACAGATGCAACATACTTAGAAGCATCTAAAACTTCGTTGGTAATGGTGACAACACCTGCTGCATTGACTGTGTATTTGTATACTACAACACTGTTAACATCAATTTCTCCTGGATAGCTAAGGGTATCTGTTAATACCACATTTGTTCCAAGGTCTTGTTGTAGATAGTTGATGAAAACGCCCCACTCAATAAGTCTTTCGCGTCCACTAACCCAGCCACTCAAAACTTCATTAGCATCGTTGAGGTGAACCAAACGACCATCTTTATATCCACTGTTATAAGCATCTTCTCTTAAGTTCAAACCTGCATCTCTTGTTTCCGTAACCGTATTGTTATGAATCGTTGTAGATGTAAAGATTGCACGGTTAATATAGCGTCTTACATTTTGATTCGGTACTGGAACATGTGGATCTGGCACATTGCCTTCCACAACCATTTGTGGATCAAAGGATGTTTTATAGGTAATGGTTAAATCATTATTTAAAGGATTTGCTGCAGTAATGGATGGGAAGGTAAGGATGAACCCTTTTTGATATCCAGTTACGCCATCTTCTGTATTGGGCGCAAGAATATAATCGACTCCCTTTTCCAATACAGTAGTTCCCACTTTAACTTCCATCGTATCAGGTAATAAAATCAGTCCTTTAGATGGGAAGATATCTTTAATTTCAAGTGATTTCAATGCTTCACGTTTGGGTTGCACTGAAAGTGTAAATGACACGGTCTTATTACCATAATCAACCGCGGTGGATGTTTTATTGTACGTGTTACCAGCTGGGTATTGTGTATGGGATGAATTTTCCCCATCAGGTCCGATACCATCTCCAGTGACACCCACACCGTTTTTAAATGAACCTTGATTAAAGTTCGCGTTTTCGGCTTCATTTAAAGTTGTCTGATAGGTAATGGTTAATATATCATCTTTTGTAACATTGTTAAAACCCAGTTTTAATTCCGTTTTACCCGCATCATCGCCGGTTAAAGCCGTAACTGTTTTTGAATCGGGTGTTACAACAACATTATTTTGATTTTTAACTTGAATACTTGATTCAACTAAGGTAACACCTTTAGGGAGTATATCTGTAACTACAATACTACCCAAATCATGTTTTGCTTGATTAAGGGTAATGGTCCAATTCAATGTTTTACCATCATAACCAACTGAGGCTGTACCACCTTTACTGATGATATTTGATCTATAGATTGTGACGGTTGCCGAATCTTCATCGACTTTATTTACGCCATCAAAAAGTTCTGTTGTATTTACAAATTCCTTGCTTACTTCGTAGATACCTTCATTGACCAAAGACCAATCTACCTCTGTATCAAAGTAAATACGATACGCATCATCTTCATCCAAGGCACCTAAGTTCATTGGGAATCCTGTAAATGTTCCAGGATGGGCTGCCCCTTCGTTCCAATTTGAACCACTACGTGTGATCTTTACAACTCTAATGGATTCAGCAACAATAGTGTGTCCTGCTGGCAATGTATCCTTAACAATGGCCTCATCGAAAGTATTGCCACTCTTATTCACATCGATTTGCCATCTCACTTTTTGTTCGCCTTGATTATATCCAGTTTGATAACCCGTTTTTTCAATTGAACTGCTGCGTGTCAATCCGGAGACTGTACTTGTTGCTGGCAGTGATTTATCATCATAGACAAAATTCGCATCATTGGTGAAGGTAGTTTTTGATAAGTCCGTAATTTTTGTACGGTATATCAATCTATATCCTTCATAGGGTTGCATGGTATCAAGAGACACAGTAAAGTCTACTGCTGTATCAGTGTAGTCTACATTTACTGCATCCACTGAACCTTGAACTGTTTTCGTTCCATTATATCCAACTACTAATTTCTCTAATTTGAAGCTGTCTAAATCCAACTCTAAACCTTCAGGAAGATTGTCAGTAATTTTGCCATCCGTAATCGCTTGATCTGAGTTATTCACAACATCAACGACCCAATCAATGTATTGTGAGTCATGTTTACCGGCTGTCTCACCATCTTTTAGAATGGCTGTTCCCACTTTAGTAATATCTTCAGTATTAACTAAAGGTCTTGTGATTACTTCAAGTGTGTTGTTATCTTTATCATTGAAAGCAATTTCTTGTCTAACATTGGTTGAAAATTTTTCCATGTCAAATTCGAAACTCATGTTAACAGTTCCGTTTTCAATGTTATCTTGTTCTGCAGTTTCATTAAACTCTATCCACAAAACACCATCTTCTATCCAGAACTCTCCAACAATATCGCCATCGACTACGACATCTTGACGGGTCTCTGGGACATTCGTGTTAAATGCTTCTGGCAATACCATATGAGCGGTATCTCCCTTTTTAACATCCTTGCCCTCTGTATTCCATGTAAAAGCTATACTGGCTTCTGTGCCAGCCACAACTGTTATGACATCACCTTGTTGGACTTCTACTCCCCCAATTTTCATAGAGGCGAAGGTGAAAATGTTTCCCAACGTACTTTCCGCATTTGCAAGAACCGGAAGATCAACGACCAGTACCTGAATCATCATCAACAATGTTACTAGAATGCTCAAAGTTTTTCTTGATTTTCTAAACATAAACATGTCTCCTTTTTCTTTCCTTTTTATTAAATGTGCTTTACTACCTTCTTAGATTTTATTTGCATAATCTTAAAAGAAAGCATTATTAGTCCAATCATATTTTTTCATATATAATTGAACAAAATCTGAACAGTTTCTTCATCACTTGTAACATCAGTCTAAAACTGATAAAATTGGCTTACTATCAGGGGTAAATTATGAACTTTAGAAAACCAACAAAAGAGAAAATAATCGTTATATTTGTAATAATTTCAATGTATGCAAGCGCTACTTATTACTTATATTTTTTAAACAACCACCAAAACAAAACAGGCACCTTGGCCATTCAGGGTATTCTCAATCTCAGTGCATTGGAAAATGATGAAATCACCAAGCTCAATGGTGAGTGGGAATTTTATCCAGATATACTCATTGATCCAAGTACATCTTCTTTCGATGACTATGTTGCTTCCAAGACCTATGTGCACTTACCCTCAGTGATTTTCTCATCCAATAAAGTGACACATACCCACGGAACCTATCGCTTGATTATTGATTTCCCCGACAACAATACATACGCCATCAAAACCAAAACAATTCGCCCCGCTTATAAAGCATTCGTGAATGGAGAATTATTACATGAAGAAGGAAAAGTATCTGAAGATGCTTCGCAAGTGAGTACCGGCAGTCGTTATGCACTCATTCCTTTTAAACCCGAAAATAACAGTATTGAATTGGTGATTCAAATCCCCCACAAAGCAGTGCGCCAAGCTTTTGAAGGGATTGTGACTGCGATCAATGTTGGAAATGCTGATACATTGATTCGAAGCCATATTCTAAGCATTGCTATTTCTGTCTCTGCGCTATCATTTTTAACCTTTCTTTCTCTTTATTTTATTTTCTTATATATCATTGACAAAACCGAAAAATCATCCCTTTATTTTGGTGCACTGGGAATATCTTTCGCAATATATTTATCCACCGTTGACGAACAAGTTCTAACATATCTATGGGATTACACCTTTAACCAAAGGATCTTAATACAGGGGTTCAGCTTAACTCTGACCGTTGTATTTCTCTTGCTCTTCTCCTCACAAGCCATAGGATATGACTTTAAAAATAAAACAGTAAAGTATTTATTATCAACCTTAACGATTAGTATTCTCTTGTTATTCTTGTTATTTAATTTACCCTATGCTTATAATTTACTCATGCCAATTTATCTGATTATCCTCTTTTTATCAGTTATTTATAGTTTCGTTATCATTGGGACCGCCAAGATTAAAAGCAGGTACGAATGGTTTGCTATTCTTATATTCGCGGTGAATTTATCCATTTATTTTACTTTTAATGTTATAAGAGTATTTGCGCCCATAGACCTTTTTAAATTACCCCTTCTGGCAGCATCCATTTCAGCAGCCTCTGGTTCAATGTATCTTCTATCTCTAAACCGAAATAAGAATCTCATGATTACCAATCTTGGCATTGATTTGATTGATTCCTATAATAGAAGAAGTCAATTCGTTAATAATTTATCCTCAAAAGTAGCCCCTTCTGTCCAGAAAATTCATGACTTAAATGTTTCTTTGATTAAAGATACGACATCCATACTCAAGGTTGAACAACAAAAGACCATGGCTTTCATTCATGAAGAAACAACCCGAACCATGAATCTATTAGATCAGTTAAAATACGCTACCGGTGGTGCAGATAACTTTGAATCGAAAGAACAAACATCACTTATAATCTATGAATTAGTAGATGAAGTATTGAAAGACTTGTCTTTTGAAATTGAATCAAAACCCAACGTTGAAATTAAAAATATGATTGGCAATCACTTCCCACCACTTCAAGGTGTCTATTATCATTTCTACTATATTCTCAGTAACTTAATAAAAAATGCAATCGAGAACACTGAAAATGGCTCTATTGAGATTTTGGGTCACGTTTTCGGCAGTAAAATTACTATCTCAATTTCCGATAGTGGTGTTGGAATTGAAGATTCACAGCTTAGTAAAATTTTCCAACCACTCTATCAAATCAATCCAGATACTTCTAAGTATGGGTTGGGACTCTCTGTCGCAAAACATTTTACCGAACTTGAAGAGGGTGTCTTGAGTGTAGAATCAAGCTTAAATGATGGATCAACCTTTACAATCACTTTCCCTATCGACAAAACGTATGCCAGAATGGAATCTGAGGTCACAACCAAGCGCTATGTCCACAATCCAAATTATAAGAATATTTTACTGATCAAAAGCTATAGCTCTGAAACCTATAAAATCATTTCAATCTTGGATCAAAACAAGTTCAATGTTGATGTACTCAAGGATATCAACAACCTACAAATGAAGCTCAATCAAACACAATACGAAATGGTTATTCTAGACTGGTCTACAGATTCAGTGTCTTACATGACTTTTGCTGAAGCGATTCGAAAACGATACGAGCTGTATGAAATGCCCATCTTATTATTGGGAATGCCAACTACTTCAGAAAACTTACAATCTGTCCAAAGTGTCGGTATTAACAACTATATACGTAGACCCTTTAATACCGATTCACTCATCGCAAAAGTTGATTTTCTATTACAATCAAAATCAGCGATTAAAAAGAGTAGAAGTGCAACCTTAACCCAACTTCATTCTAAAATATCACCACACTTCCTCTATAACACCATCAATAATGTCATTGGCGAAATTGGATATGATAACGACCTCTCCAAACAAACTCTTGTTAACCTTTCTGTGTATCTACGTGCTAAACTGAAAGAAGACCAAGATAAGGCATTGGTTGATTTATTTGATGAAATTGAATTGGTTATTTCTTACTTAGAAATTGAAACTTTTAGATATAAACAACGTCTGAATGTCCACTTGGATATTAAACAAGAATTTGAGGCTTTAATTCCACCTTTAACCATTCAAACCATTGTTGAAAACTGCACGAAGCATTCCTTTAGAGAAAACAATCAACCCTTAAATATCTATCTATCCGTCACTGAAGAAGAGGATAAAATTAAGATTGTTGTCGAAGACGATGGGGTTGGCATTGAAAAAACAAAACTCGAAGACATAATCAATCTAAAAACCGATCGTGTGGGTTTGGCTACCGTCTTGCGTGCTATAAAAGAGGTTCCCCATGCTGAAATTGATATTCAAAGTGAAATCAACAAAGGAACTAAAACAACCATTAGAATTAAGAAGGGGGCACAAACATGAAAGCATTTATAATCGATGACGAAATCAATGCCATCACAACACTCAATGATTTATTGGATGACTATCCAAGCATTGAAGTAATTGGAAAGTATACTGACCCATATGTCGCTTTAAATGACATCAAAAATTTAAACCCAGATATTATCTTCTTGGATGTTGAAATGAATCCACATAATGGATTGGTAATGGGACATCTCTATTTGGACATCAATTCAAGTTTAGAAATTGTCTTTGTGACTGCGCATGCTGAATATGCTATAGATGCTTTTGACATCAATGCGACTGACTATTTATTAAAACCCGTTACCAAGCGAAGACTCCAAAAAACAATGGCCCGTCTTGAAAATGTTTCAATAAAGCCCAGGGCAAAAGCAAATTCAATTCACATTAAAAGTTTCAGACAATTCTTTTTGTATGATGAAAATGATACACCCGTTAGATGGCGTACCGCTAAAGCAAAGGAACTCTTTATTTTTCTTTGGATCAATCACAAAGATTTTATTTCAAAAGATACTTTGGTTGAGGCACTGTATCCAGATAAATACTATGACCGAGCGATTACCTTATTTTATACCTTGGTGTACCAACTTAGAAAGTTGTTGTCTGAACTGGGGATAGAGAAACCAGTACTACTTCAAAACGGAAATTATAAGTTGAATTATGAATTCAACAGTGATTTAAAAAGACTTCATGAAATATATCTTGAGAAAGATTTCGCTGAACCTGTTGTCAATGAAATTATTGGTATTTATACAGGGGCCTTTTTAGAAGATGAATCTTATCCATGGATTCACAGTTATCAAAATCAAAGTAATTCTATGGTACAAGAAATACTTGCGGAGTATTTGGATACCCACAAAACCAACACAACAATACTTCCGAATATGAAACAAGTGATTGATATCCTCTTCAGTATTGACCCTTACTCTGAGGAAACATTCGCGAAAGCTATGTCTTATTACAAGACCTCTAACCAACTGGATATGTATCAAGATTTATATCTCAGTTTTAAAGATCGGCTTAAGAAGGATTTGGGAATCAACCTACCCAGTATTTCAATTTATGAATAACAAAAAAAGGATTATCCAAATTCGGATAATCCTTTTAGTATATTTATGTTATTATCGAACAATTTCGACTTTAATTCCAGGTCCCATAGTGGAAGTAACCGCAAAGTTCTTCATGAAATGACCTTTAACTGCTGCTGGACGTGACTTAGCAATGGTATCGTACACTGCACGAATATTTTCTACCAATGCATCATCAGTAAATGATAATTTACCAACCAACACGTTTAGGTTACCGTCTTTATCAACACGGTATTCAATCTTACCCTTCTTAATTTCTTCTACCGCTTTTGCGATATCAGTAGTTACTGTTCCTGTTTTTGGGTTAGGCATTAAACCCTTAGGTCCTAGGACACGTCCCAGTTTACCAAGTTCACCCATCATATCTGGAGTTGCAACGATGATGTCAAAATCCATCCATCCACCCTTGATATCTTCAAGAATTGCTTTGCCACCCACGAAATCTGCGCCTGCATCTTTCGCTTCTTGTTCTTTAGCACCTTGTGTAACAACAAGAACTTTTTGTGTACGACCTGTACCATTAGGTAACACCATCGCTCCACGGATTTGTTGATCTGCATGACGTGTGTCAATGTTTAATAACAATGACATTTCAACAGATGCATCAAAATTTACATAACTTGTTTCACGAACAAGCTTCACAGCTTCTTCTAAAGTATAGAATCTTTCTTTTTCAACGAGTTCTAATACTTTTCTGCGCTTATTACTAATTCTTTTCGCCATATTATCCCTCGTATCCTTCTATTTTAATACCCATATTACGTGCTGTTCCAGCAACAATACGCATTGCTGCATCCACATCATTTGCATTCAAGTCTTTCAACTTGTACTCTGCAATTTCACGCAATTGGTCCACGGTTACAGTACCTGCAACTGTTTTGTTAGGTGTTCCTGAACCGGATTGTACACCTGCATAACGCTTTAGCATTACAGCTGCGGGTGTAGTTTTGGTAACAAACGTAAATGATTTATCTTCATATACGGTAATTTCAACAGGCACGACATCATTACCACGTTCTCTTGTTGCATCATTAAATGATGTACAGAACTGAGGCATGTTAATTCCAACACCAGCCAAAGCGGGTCCTGGCTTAGCGCCACCTGCAGGGAATTGTAATTTTACAACTCTAGCAACTCTTTTACTCACACGACATTCCTCCTTTTTTTTTAAAATTCGTGTTGTGGTAAACGAACGGTTGCACGTTCTCCCACACAAAAAGCCTTGAATTAAAAGGCTTCTACATTATAGAGCGTTTTCCACTAATTGTCAAACCCCAAAACCACGTTAATTACGGCACTCACAGAGCTCGTTTTTCGATCAATTTTACTTACAATTTCAGGGTCCCCATGACGCATCACATAACCATTAAAATGCTTCAACATTTTATAGTCATTATGCGCATCACCCGTTGTTGTTACTTCCACATCCCCTAAACTATCAATGACTTTTAAAATCGCATCGAGTTTATCTGTTTTAACACTCACCACATCTAAATTAGAGAAATTGGGCATCGCCTTAACATGGTCCCCAAAATTTTGATTAATGTAGTGACTCATCCGAAAAGAATCATCACGAGAATGTACCTTCGCATAGATACCATGAATATCATTTTTTAAAATCTCATCATAGGGTTTGTATTGTTTTTCAAACAAGTATGAATCCGGACCTTCTATAAAAATACCAAAGCCATCACTAATTCCATGAAACATAGTATCATTGCTGGTTAAATACGATAAGACATCTTTTGCGATTATCTTATCAATTGCCGTACTGTGCTTTACTTCATAATCTTTATTCAAAACCAAAGCACCATTCACACCCACCAAGAAATCCACTGGAATATTGTATTTATCAATTTCAGCTTTGATAGATCCCACAATTCTACCCGTCGCAATTCCAAATAAACCACCTGATGCTCTTAATCTATGAATGGCATCCAAATCTTCTTGTGACACCGTTTCATTTTGAAAGAGTGTCCCATCATAATCACTAATTACTACCTTCTTCAATTTTTATCACCTTTCATAGTATACCAAAGTAAAAATAAAAGGCGAATATGTTCGCCCTTTATCTGTTATTATAAAATACCTTTTACTTTATTCACAAGATTTTCAACAGTAAATCCAAATTCTTTAAACAGTACATCGCCTTTACCCGATGCCCCAAAGGTATCGATGGTTAGGTATGCACCCTCCAAGCCAACGTATTTACCCCAACTCAATCCAGAAGCCGCTTCAATTGCGACACGTTTTCTTACAGCCTTAGGTAATACAGACTCTTTATATTCATCAGATTGCATTTCGAAGAGTTCCATTGAAGGCATGCTTACAACACGCACTCCCACACCTTCTTTTTCAAGTTCAACTTTAGCATCCAATGCCAAGGAAACTTCTGATCCACTCGCAATTAAGATGACATCCACTTTATCTGAATCAGAAATGATATAGCCACCTTTGATTGCATCTTTAGAACTGTTTTCAAGTTGTGGTAAGTTTTGACGTGTCAGAATCAATCCAACAGGATAACTCTTAGCTGTCATCGCTACTGCCCAACCTGCCATGGTTTCAGTTGCGTCTGCAGGTCTGAAAGTCACAAAGTTAGGTTGTGCACGAAGCATGGTCAATTGCTCAATCGGTTCATGAGTTGGACCATCTTCACCCACCCCAATACTATCATGGGTTAATACATAAGTTAAAGGTGTACCCATTAAGGATGAAAGACGTGCCATTGGTTTTAAGAAATCCGCAAACACAAAGAAAGTCGCAACATATGCTTTCAAACCACCATACAAAGTAATCCCATTACCCATCGCAGCCATCGCATGTTCTCTTACCCCAAAGTGCAAGTTTTTACCCGCATAGTTATCTTTAGAGAAAGAAGTTTCTCCATCCATTAAGGTCATGGTTGATCCTGCTAAGTCAGCAGCTCCACCAAACAAATTGTTATATTTTTTATTCAATCTATTAATCACGAACCCAGACAAACTACGGGTAGCAACGGGTTTATTTTCAAATTCCCAAAGTGAAGCATCCTCAAACAATTCATCCATGGTAATTTCACGATTATCTTCAACCCATTGTGCATATTTCTCAGGATAAGCTGTCTTATATCCATCAAACATTTTTTCCCACTCAAGATAGGCATCATGTTTTTCACCCAATAAAGCTTCCATATGAGCATATACTGAATCATCAACATAGAACGGATCCATACTTGGATACTCCATGTTTTCTTTCAAGGCCACAATATTGTCATCACCCAAAGGTGCACCATGTGTTTTGGCGGATCCTTCTAAAGGACTCAATGCACCAATTTTAGTACGCACTTCAATAAATGAGGGTTTATTTAAATTCGCTTTTGCTTTTGTGATTGCAGCATCAATGGCTTCCATATCGTTTCCATCTTCAACTAAGAAAGTCTCAAATCCATAGGCTTCATAACGTGCACGCACATTCTCATGAAAGGCCAAATCCGTACTTCCCTCAATGGTAATACTATTGGAGTCATATAAAACAATGAAACGACCCAAACCCAATGTACCCGCTAAAGATGAAGCCTCAGAAGTAATCCCCTCCATCATACAGCCATCACCACTCAACACAAAAGTATAGTTATCAAACACAGGAAAATCTGGTTCATTATACTTTGCAGCCAAATGCGCTTGTGCCATTGCCATCCCCACAGCCGTTGATAAACCAGCACCTAAAGGACCAGTTGTAGCCTCAACACCATCCGTATACCCAAACTCAGGGTGACCCGGTGTTCTTGTATTAAACTGACGGAACCCCTTAATATCGTCCATATTCACATCATACCCAAATAGGTGCAATAGTGAATATATTAAAGGTGAAGCATGTCCTGCTGATAGAATGAAACGATCACGATTAATCCACTTCGGATTTTTTGGATCAATATTTAAATGATTTGACCACAATGTATAAGCCATTGGTGCTGATCCCAGCGGCTTACCAGGGTGACCTGAATTCGCTTTTTGAACCATATCGGCCGACAAAGCACGAATGGTATTAACAGTCAATTGATCAATATTTTTACTCATTTGATTCCCTCTTTTCTCTATCTTATAATATACCCTAAACTTAAAGCGATTACAATGGGAGCACGCTTTGAATTTGCTAGTTGTACGTACAAAATAAAGAAGCATCACTGCTTCTTCCTATAGTTAATATTCACTATTTGCGAGTTCAATCTAAAAATCGTAATACTCTCAAACCATGGTTGTTTCTATTTTGGAAAACACCACTAAAGACAGAGAACTCACATAATTACATTACTCTCAAACAGCGTTGTTAGAATTAAGCCATAGCGTTGAGTGGAATACCTATCCTCAACGATAAAACCAAGGTGATCCCCTCCTTGTTAATCCTGTTACATTTAGTATACCTGAAAACAAAGTTAAAGTTAAGCCTTTAAGCTGGTGCACAAAAGAAAAAAGCGGTTTCCCGCTTCTTTCCACGATTCATTATCGAACTTCACCATTGGATTCAATTAATTTTTGATACCAATAGAAACTCTTCTTACGGTAACGGTCCATTGAACCAGTGCCGTCATTGTTTCTATCAACATAGATAAATCCATAACGTTTCTTCATTTCACCTGTACCAGCTGAAATTAAATCAATGGGACCCCACATGGTATAACCGATGAGGTCAATGCCTTCTTCAATGGCTTTCTCCATCTCTTCAACATGAGCGCGCATATAGTTAATACGGTAATCATCTTCAACTGTACCCGCTACAAGTTCATCATGAGCACCCAGACCATTTTCAACAACCATCAAAGGAATGTGATAGCGATCATAAAGTTTTCTTAAGGTATAGCGCAATCCTTTAGGGTCAATTTGCCAACCCCATTCACTGGCTTCTAGGTGTGGGTTTTTGACCCCGCCCAATAAGTTACCCAAAGTCATTTCTCCTGCATCATCATGAGATACACAATTGGTCATATAGTATGAGAATGTGTAGTAATCAATGGTTCCTTCCTTCAAGATTGGTGCATCTTCTTCCAGGTGTTCTAAAACAATACCCTCATTTTCTAAGAATTTCTTAGCAAAGTATGGGTACTCCCCAAAGATTTGGACATCGGCACAATAATTGTTCATGAAATGATCAAATTCTTGCATCTGAAGCATATCTTGTGGATGGGGAGTGAGTGGATAAAAGGTAATGTGGGCAATCATATTCCCAATCATAAAGTCGGGATTGATTTTATGACCCTCAATTACAGTTTTCGCACTCGCCACAAACACATTGTGTAAAGCTTGGTATTGAATTTGTTTCTTTTCAGGTGTTTGATTTTCTAGGTCTTCATCGTAAATTCCCAGTGTAATCAATTTCCCAAAAGGAAGCATGCCAAAGTTAATTTCATTAAAAGTTAACCAGTATTTGACCTTATCTTTATAGCGTGTCATCACTGATGTTGCATAATTCACAAAGAAATCGATGACACGACGATCACTGAATCCACCATAATTCTTAACCAATCCCATTGGAATCTCAAAGTGGCTTAAAGTAATGAGGGGCTCAATATTATGTTTAAGACATAGATCAATCACCTTATCATAGAACGCCAATCCTTTTTCATTGGGCATTGCTTCATCCCCATTGGGGAAGATGCGTGACCAAGCAATTGAGAAACGGTATACTTTAAATCCCATTTCTGCAAATAAATTGATATCTTCCTCGTAACGGTTAAAATGATCAATTCCAATGTGACTTGGGTAGTATTCATTTTCTTTTAGTTCAAAATCAATCACACGTGGTTTATGAAGTGAACCAGCCCGGTTGTGGTCTGAGACTGAGGGTCCCTTTCCATCTACATTCCATGCCCCTTCAAGTTGATTGGCGGCTGTAGCACCACCCCATAAAAAGTTTTTTGGAAACATTCATAACCTCCTATTTAAAAATTGCGGATAGTAACAGTTCTCCAGCTGAAATTGCTTTTGAATCTGTTGTAATAATATCTAAATAATCATCTCTGTTGGTAATAATCACAGGTGTTTCAAGTAAGTAACCCGCTTCTTTAATTGCGTCAATATCAAACTCAATTAGAAGATCTCCCGCTTTAACCCGTTCACCTTGTGCTTTATGCGCTGTAAAGTGTTGACCATTCAATTGAACTGTATCCAACCCAATATGAATTAAAAGCTCAGTTCCGTTATCTGATAACACACCACAAGCATGCTTGGTTGGGAAAATCATGGTTAAAGTTCCGTCAAAAGGAGCGTATACTTTTCCATCGGTTGGTAAAATCGCAACCCCTTCACCCATCGCACCTTGTGCAAAGGCATCGTCTTGAACTTTTGATAATTCAATAACATCACCTGTTAAAGGACTTAAAACTTTATCTTTACCTACTTTAGGTTCTTGAGTGACGTCAACTTCTTTATTGTCCGAGTCATCTTTATAGATTGTGTATGTCATTACAAATCCAACTACGAAAGATACCGCAACGGCTGCTAACATTCCAACAATATTGGCTGCGCTTTCTCCACCTACAAAACCAGCAAGTGCGAAGACTCCCATACCACTCATGGTATAAGCTTGAATTCCCAATAGACCTACAAGTCCACCACCAATAGCGCCACCAATACAAGAGATAACAAAGTATTTAACTCTTGGCAAAGTAACACCATAGATTGCGGGCTCTGTAACACCAAAGATACCAGATACCCAAGCAGGGAATGAGATGGCTCTTAGTTTTTTATTCTTTGTTTTTAACCAAATTGCCAAAACAACAGCTGTTTGTGCAAAAGATACAACAGTAATAAAGGCGATAAATTGATCAGGAACACCTGTCATTAAGTTCATGATTGATGGTAAGAGTACCATAATATGAACTCCAAACATAACGAACACTTGCCACAATGCACCAGAAACCATACCAGCAATCATTGGACTAAATCCAATTAATGTTTGAATCATGACACTCAATTGTGCCCCAATCCAGTTTGCGAATGGACCAATCAATAAGAATCCGATGGGTGCAATCACCAATAAAACAATAACCGGTGTTACAAATGATTTAACCACATCAGGAATTACACGATTCAACCATTTCTCTAAAGGTGCAGCCAAGGCTACAACTAAGATAGCTGGCAATACAGTTTCAGTATAAGATGCATTAAAGGTTGCCCCAAAGAAAGTAAGGTCTACCCCTGTAATAGAAGGCATAACCAGTATCGCACCCAAGGCCATACCCAAGTACTCATTCATACCCAATTTACGTGCAGCATTCAACCCAATAAAGATTGGGAAGTAATACATCATTGCTTTTCCAATTGCTTCAAGTAAAACAGATACTGAAGACCCAGGCGCTACGGCACCTGTTGCCAACAAGATTGCATTAATTCCTTGAATAATCCCCGATGCACTCAATACAAAGATTGAAGGCATCATGATACCTGAAACCAAATCAAAGATTTTATCTTTAAGATTCATTTTCTTAGCAGTACCATCAGTTTGGACCTCAAATCCAATTTGAGTTAACACTTCTTTATATACATCTGGAACATGGTTCCCAATTACAACTTGGTATTGTCCTGCACTTTGAATGACAGTCACAACACCATCCAATTCCTTAATTACTTCGGTGTTCGCAACACCTTCATCTTTCAATGTAAAACGTAACCTCGTTACACAGTGTCTCACATTATCCACATTGTCTTTACCGCCGATATTATCAACGATTTGACGCACTAAATGATCATATTTTCCCATTATTATACCTCCGTTTTCTTTTATGTTTTAAATGGGCGAAGGTTTAGCCAACTTAATGTCACTATCCATGTATTCAATTTTTAAATTAAAGATTATCTTCCTCCTTCTTTAACATAGATCAACCGATGAATATGAATCGTCAAATAAATGATTTCTTCATTAGACACAACATAGGTATACTTATTGCGAATAAACTCCGCAACATCCAATGCACAATTATAGGCATTTTGGTATTTCCTTTGAATCAATGCCAATAACTCAGGATCCTCATCACTTTCAAAGATAGTACGATTCAGAAGTCTTTGACCAAAGGATTTAAGATGGTTAATATATCGATAAAAATGAAACGACTCCTCATCCAAATCCACTTGGAAATAATACTTCACAATATTGGTTACTTCTTGCATGATTTCCGTTAACTGCATCGCAGAATCAACCGCTTCATCCATTTGTGCATTCACAAAGTGAAGGGCAATAAAGCCAGCCTCATCTTCCAACAAATCAACACCCAAACGTTCTTCAATTAAATCCCTTGCAAAAACACCAATACGATACTCATCTTTATAAAACTGACGAATGTCCCAAAGTAAGGCATTCTTCAACTTAACACCTTCCTTGTATCTTTCTATCGTCGAATAAATGTGATCCGAAATCGCAATATATACAATATCATTCAAAGGTTTACCCACAACCGTCTTACCATAATGGACAACTTCATCTGATAACGCCAGTATTTCTTCTGGAATAATGGAGAGAATATCTATTGCATGTTTCGCATCTGAGTCACTGGTTAGATGAAATGTTTTGTTGACCTTATCAACATCCACTTCCATTCCAACCTTTTTCCCAAATGCCAGACCCCGTCCCATTACAATAATCTCATGGTTGTTTTCATCTGTTGAAACGATAACATTGTTATTGAGAATTTTTTGAATAATCATGTATTCACCCCTTAAATAAAATAAAACCCACGTAACAAAAAAACAAAAAGGTTTTTTGATATGTAGGTTTAGCTTGTATATTTAACAATCACTATCCGATTTCACTTGAATCTTAACACAAAAGAAAGTGAATGTAAACGCAAACATAAAAAAAGAAGCGGCGACAGCTTCTTTTTCTACGTATGTTATATTTGGAAGACATACTCTATGACTAAAATTATAATAACATAAATTACTTTATAAAACAACGATAAAATGAAAGCGATATCATACCGTATTATTTTCTTTATAAAAATAATACAAAATGTTTGGTATAATAATTAAAAGAGGAACCGCCATGACACAATACTATGTTGTAGACTCAAAAAGATCTACCGAACTACAAAAACAATTACTCCAAAACTCAAACCTAAAAATGAACATCCACGTGATGCCTTTTGATGCTTTATTCTACAAAGAAAAAATTGAACGCAACGTTGATAGATTGTTAATGTATGAATCAGTTTTGCAGATGAAATTAGATTTACTGAGTGACATCATTGCCTACCCAGCTCAGTTTGAAAGTTTTGAGACATTTGTGAAAGAACTCCACCAATATGGCATCCCTTTAAATGACTTACCCGAAGAAAATGACTATGATAAAGAAATTAAAAGAGTGTTAAAGAGAATGGCGTTGAAGCTTGAAACTGTTGAAGGCACACTTCACTATGTTTCAGAATCGATGAATCACAGTCAAACCCATTATTTGAAAAACACGGATGCGCATGTTTACGAAGTAGCACCAGTAACTTTAAACCAAATATCATTCAAATCAGCACTAAACTTTCGTCAAGAACTTGAGGGTGCCATTCAATATATCATTGGGCACAGACTTGAAGACATAACATTGGTGGTCCCATCAGTAGAAAATGCTTGGCCCTTTTTAAAGTCCATGTTTGATCGCTATGACATCCCCTATACTTCAAATAACCGTAACACCATCGCCAAGTACCAATACCTTGCTTATCTTAATTACCTCATGGATCCTTCGACTGAAACGATTTTAGAGTTAATTCGCAGTAACCTCTTAAAACTCAAAAACCAAGATGCCTTGCTACAATATATAGAACACTACCAGCTTTCCATTTTTGATTTATTCAATCCATTTAATTACGCTGAAAAAAACGATGATTTATGGGAAGTTCAAGAACTCATTGCAGTCCAAGATTTAATACAAGAAGATGCGGCAATTTTACACCAATTCTTAAACAAACTTGAAGTCTCCACTTTAGTTGAGAATGTGGTTTACGGTTTAAGTCTATTAGACCCTAAAAGCAGCACATCCTTACGAAATTACATTCAAACTGTGATTCACTACCTCAATGTGGATAACTTAAAACTCGTCTACCACACATTATCATCCATGAACGTGGGCACACAAGTTAATGGATCCATAACATTATGCGACTACCACAACCTACCCATTCAACCCGTTGAATCTATGATTGTGCTGGGATTAACTGCCAAAAACTTTCCTGCCATTTCACCCAACACAGGCATACTCGATGAATCGTATCGTTCACGCATTGAAGGATACCCTTCCCTTGAAACACGCAACCAATTTGAACTGGATAAGAAAAACCTTATTTTCAATAAATCCAAGAACTTAATCCTCTCTTACTATCACATTACCTATGAAGGAAAAGCACAAGAATGTGCTTTTGAAGTACGCAATAGGGTGGATAAATATAATCTAAAAGAAATCCCTTGGACCATCATAGAATCCAACCCCTTTATGGCGGAAAGGAAAGAATTAGATCCTCCTGTCGCAAAAGCACTCTATCTCAAAGACGGTATTTTAAATACATCCGTATCTGCTTTAGAGAAATATGTTGGGGACCCCTATCTATACTTTGTTGAGAATGGATTGGGACTGCGTAAACCCTTTGATTTTAAACTCGATTCAAGAATTGTAGGAACCATCTCTCATGATGTGATAGAACGTTTCATGAATGCGGATGGTGAAGATTTATATCGCTTATGGGATGCTTATAAACCCTATTTCCCACTCAATGATGCCTATCTACCCTACCTTATTGATATGAATAAAGAGATACTTCAAGAACACCTCAATTACTTGGCTGCCAACTATGAAGCATCACCCTTTGCATTATACCAACAAGAAATGCGCTTTGATAAGATCGAGATCGTGGAGGGAATGACCTTGAAAGGATTTGTGGACCGGGTTGATATAAATGAAGACGCCTTTATCATTATTGACTATAAGAGTAGCAATCACAGTATGGGAACTTCTCAAGTTTTAGAAGGCTCACAATTACAACTACCCATCTACGCGATTGCGCTTAGAAAATTATTGAATAAACCCATTTTTGGTTTTTATTACTATAGCTTTAATAAAAAAACAACCGAAGGTAAAGATTGGTCCCATGCCCGCACAAAGGGCATCAACATGTACACTGATGCGGTGGAGGACGATTACCTAAAAGAATTTCAATTCTCTGGTTGGACTTTCTTAGATCCAGAAGTATTTGACATTCCCATCACTTTTTATAAAGGACTCTACGAAGACAAAAATGGTTTCCGTAAAGTTTTTGGGAAAGCATACGATATGGACCTGCTTCAAGAAATGACCCAACGCATTTTATCTCATCTTAAAGATAAGATTACAGAAGGTATCTTAGAAGTAGATGAAATTGAACTCCCCTTAGTAAAGGACTTTAATTTCAAGGAGGTGAAGCAAGATGACTAAACTCAACCCTGAACAACAAGAAGCGGTTATGTCTTTGGGGCAAAACATTGTCGTTTCAGCTTCAGCTGGGGCAGGTAAAACAGCCGTACTCATCGAACGTTTGATGAAACGTATTTTAGTAGATCACGTCGGTATTACAGAAATTACAGCCCTTACCTTTACCGATGCTGCTGCCAACGAGATGAAGATTCGACTCTTGGGTGCTTTAAATAAAGCCTATCAAGAAGAAAAAGATCTTGATGTTTTAAGATTCATTAAACAACAAATCACCTTGGTAGAAACAGCCAATATATCCACCATCCACAGCTATTGTTTAACTTTAATTAAAAATTACGGCTACATTTTGGGCCTTGATCCAGCCCGTACCCAAAATATATTGGATCCAGCTATTGCGGACAACTACAAGGAAGTTGCGATGGGTAAAACTTTGAACAAATGGTTTAAAGACCACAAGGATGCCATGGATATCTTACTTAAGGCATTGGTAAGAAACCCCATTAATTTAAATCCGCTGAAAACATCCATCCAAGCGGTCGCACAATACTTGGCTTCCAAACCCAATCGAAAAGAAGCCATTACATCAACTTTATCTCTTTATCAAGCCAAGGATTTTGAGGATTTACCCCTAAACATTCAAAAAGAAATCTTCAAACCCTATTACCTTCACATCCAAATTATCATAGAAAGTATGGACGCTTATTTAGAGGTATCCAGAAGTTTACTGCCTGACACAAAGTATCATGAAGATTTGAATCGTTTGATGCATCACTTTGATCAGTTATTGGAAATTAAGAAAATGATTGAAAAAGAGGACTTTGGTTTTTATGACCGCTTGGTTGAAACTTTGGATATTGTGATGCCTTCTGTTCGTAAGAGCCAAAAACTCGACGAAACACTGGTCTTAAGATATAAGGAAACTTCTGAGACACTCAGTGATGCGATCAATGGCTTACTGAAGTTATACGAATCTAAGGAAGTGATTTTTGAGACTTTACATCTCCAATACGATTACCTCCACCACTTATTTAACATTGCGATGGATTACCTGGCCCAATATGACCTTGAAAAAGAGAAAGCCAATGGCTTTGATTTTGATGATTTTGAATACTATGCACTCCAAATCTTAAGGGTTAATGACCAACACATCGCAAAGCTCATTCGCACAAAAACCAAAGAAATCATGGTGGATGAGTATCAAGATACCAACGAAATTCAAGATGAAATCATTCGTTTGGTTTCTACAGGAAACAATATCTTTAGAGTAGGGGATGTGAAACAATCCATCTATCGATTCAGAGGCGCAAAACCCACCCTTATGCAAAGACTTTTAGATAAGCCAAACATAAATACCATCCACTTTATGTATAACTATCGTTCCAAACAAAATATTGTTGGCTACAACAATACTTTATTTAAGGAAATCATGCACTATACTCAAAATTCAGAATATACCGATAAGGATTGGGTTAAAGCCGGTAACTTTAAAGCTGAAGAAAATGATGGCCCTGTGGAACTCAATCTGGTTTATATTAAGGAAGATGAAGAAGATGACACACGCCTACGTGCTTTAGACAGAAACAAACTTCACGCAAAAGAGATTGCGAATCGTATCATTGAACTTCATGTAAACGATAAGATCGACTTCAAAGATATAACTGTTTTATCGCGTACCCATGTCAATAAGATTTATCTCAAAGAAGCTTTTGAAGCTGCCAATATCCCACACTTCATTGATGATCGCAGTGGTTTCTTTAGATCCAATGTCATCAATAAAATGATGGCCTGGCTAAACTATATGGTCTATCCCCACGATATCTATTTGTTAGAGATCCTTTCATCCCCTTTTATCGGACTCACCTTGGATGAAGTGGCCATGTTGAAGGTAAACCATAAGTCCATCTCAAAAGGATTACAGGTAGATTATCCACATATCTATCAATTCATTAAAGATAAAAATAATGATTGGCGTAACCTTGATATCGTCAATGTTTTAACTGAAATGATGAATATCAATGATGTCTATCATAAACATCTTTCCATTCAAGTAAAATCTAATTTGGATTTCTTATTGGATAAAGCCATTACTTTTCAAGCATCCAACAATCCCAGTATTCAAGGTTTCATTCACTATGTAAGAAATCTAAAAGACGAGAATAATTCTGAGTCCACCCCTTTATCACTTGATGAAGATGTGGTCCGGGTTACCACCATCCACCAATCTAAGGGACTTCAATATCCCGTTACCATTCTTTGGCCTATGGGCAAAAGATTGGTCCAAGACTTTAAACAAGATGTTTTAACCGATGATACCTTTGGCGTTTTACCCAACGATGTCTTTGGTCCGTATAACCAACGGCGCAAAAATTATTTAAGAAAAATGGCGGAATTTAAACAAGACCAAGAAGACTTGGAAGAATACATTCGCTTACTTTACGTTGCTTTAACCCGTGCAGAGAATCGCTTGATTATGATTGATGTCGTGGATAAAATAGAATTTCCAGAATCACTTTCGTATCACTTGCTTCAAAACTTTAAACGCAGCATCGATTTAATTTTACCAATAAAAGCCACTAAACATCTTGTGCGTTCTTATAAACATATAAGCGAAGTTAAAGCATTGAAATTGGATGCTTCCATCAAGGTAGACCATAACCAAATCTTTACCCCACGTTTGGATTTACCGAAAATGGATATCGTATCTGAAGATGTTAGTTTTGAGTTTTCATTTAACGAAAACTTCATCCATGGGATTGCGTATGGGAATATCTTACATCAAGCTGTAGAAAACTTGCCCCATCATAAATGGACCAAACAAGATTTAGTTCAAATTCCTCAAAACTTCCACAGTACACTTATTGCGTATAACACCCATCACTTAACACAAACGATTTATACAATGCCTAATTTATACCATGAAGTCCCTTTCTTATATTTAGAAAATGAAGTCCCCAAACAGGGTATTATTGACTTTTATGCGGTCAGTGAGAATAGACTTATCTTGGTAGATTTTAAAAGTGATGCGGTAGATAAGGAAACTTTATTACAAAGATATCATGCTCAGGTCATAAACTATAAAAAAGCCCTGGAACTTGAGTATCCAGGACTTGAATGTGAATGTTATATCTATAGTTTTAATTTAAAAGACTATATTGAGGTACCACCTGTTTGGTGAACGGTTGTATCGTTTCGATAAAATTCAATGCACTTTATCATGTGTTGGATGTTGCCATCACCTGCATATTGACCGTTTGAAAAATCAGTGTTGAAGTCAAACCATTGAAGTGGATTGACTTCTTCTTTTAAAATGACATCGTGCTTCAAAGTACCGTAATACACTTGAAGTTCTAAACCATCAATGGGATATTGCGTTTTCATTAAAAGATTTATCTCAATATCTTTTTGGGTGATCCCTGATTCTTCTTGAAGTTCTCGATATGCAGCCTGTAAGTGATTTTCATGGGGTTCTACCTTCCCACCAACAAAATTGTAAAGACCCTTGTAGGGGTCTTTTTGTCGATAACACATCAATACTTTTGTGTTATCAGGATTGAGTACAATGATTAAATTAACAATTTTCATTAATCGCTAAATAAATCAAACAAGACACTTACAGGGGTGTGTAGTTGAATGGCTTCAATGGCTTTTGAAAGCATGTATCCAACTGAAATTACTTTAATTTTAGGTTCTTGTTTGGCCATTTCAGATAATGGAATGGTATTGGTTACCAAAAGTTCTTTAATGGTCGAGTTTGCGATTCTTTCAATCGCAGGTCCTGAAAGGATACCGTGGGTACAAGCACAGTATACTTCTTTAGCACCACGCTCATAAAGTAAATCGATTCCACCCATGAGTGATCCGGCTGTATCCACCATGTCATCAATCACAATGGCGATTTTTCCATCTACATCACCAATTAAGTTCATGGCTTCAGCCACATTGGGTTTTACACGGCGCTTATCAATAATCGCAATGGTTGAGTTTGGAATGGTATCTGAAAGTCTTCGGGCACGAGTTGCACCCCCATGGTCAGGGGAAACCACAACGATTTCATCCGTAAATTGTTTTTTGCGGTAGTATTGTCCAATCATGGCTACAGCTGTAAGGTCATCAATGGGGATATCAAAGAAACCTTGAATTTGCGAAGCATGTAGGTCAATGGTCACAACACGATCCGCACCCGCTGTTTGTAGTAAATCTGCCATTAACTTAGCAGTAATGGGTTGACGGGCTCTGGCTTTTCTATCTTGACGGGCATATCCATAATAGGGCATGACGACCGTAACACTATCGGCTGAAGCGCGTTTGAATGCATCCAATGCAATCAACACTTCCATATAGCTTTCGCTGACAGGATTTGAAGTTGACTGAATGAGGTATACATTCTTACCCCGTACTGTTTCTTCAGGTTCTACAAGAATTTCACCATCAGCGAAATGTCTCACAGAAATTTTTCCCATGTCGATATTTAAATGTGTACAGATTTCCTTGGCAAGATCAACGTTTGTTGACAGCGCAAAAACAATAGTATTTTCCATATTTTAAATCTTTCCCTTTTTCTTCAAGTACTCTTTGCCATAACCTTCTTTAACAGATTGACGGGCTCTGGCAATCGCGAAATCACCATCATCAACATCATCTGTAATGATAGAACCAGCCGCAACTACCGCATTTTCTCCAACCACTACAGGGGCAATCAGTCCACTTTGACTTCCTATAAACGTGTGATCTTTAATGATGGTTTTACTTTTGTTTTTTCCATCATAGTTAATGGTCACAACACCACATCCTATATTAACATATTTACCCACTTCTGTATCACCCAAATAAGTTAAATGCGCTGAATTGGTGTGATCATCCACGATCGTATGCTTCATTTCCACGAAATTACCCACCCGAACATGATTTTTAATCTCTGTGTGCATTCTTAGGTGTGCATAAGGCCCTACTGTAGAATGATTGCCAATGGATGAGTCTGTAATTCTAGAACTTAAAATTGTCACATTTTCACCAATTTTAGAATCATCAACCCATGAGTTTGCACCAATGGTGGTCCCTGATTTAATTTCAGTCTTTCCATAAATATGGGTGCCTGGTTCAATGATGACATCTGCTTCAATTGTAACGTCTGGTCCAATAAAAGTATTCATTGGATCAAGAATTGATACGCCATTGGCCATATGTTCGCGATTAATCTTATCGCGCATCCAAAGATTCGCATCCGCCAACTCCAAGCGATCGTTGATACCCATAAACTGACGTGAGTTATCTACTTTCAAGGTTTGAATATCGTGATCATTTTCTCTGAGCACGGAAACAAGTTCAATAATATTGATTTCATCTTGTGTGTCTTCATGAATTTCTTTTAAATACTTGAATAAAAGTTCATTATTGAAGCAATAAATTCCCAAATTAATTTCATTGGACGTTGCTTCAAGTTCAGTTGCATTTCTTGCTTCTACCACTCTTTTAACTTTCCCTTGATTATCACGAATGACCCGTGAATAGCGACCGGGGTCTTTGAGTGTGGCGGAAACAATGGTTAAATCATGATCCCCATGCGCATCAAAAATGGCCTGTAGGGTTTCTTTTTGAATTAAAGCAGAATCCCCATATACCAATAAGGTAGATCCTTTTTTCCCTTCAAGTTGCGCCACTTTTGAGACTGCATGTGCGGTCCCGTTTTGTTCGTCTTGGGTTGCATATAAAACACGATCCCCAAGATAGGATTCAATACTTTCTTTTTCATACCCTGTAACCACAAAGATTTGGTCTACATTGATTTCCTCTAAGTTTTTAACCACATGACCAATCATGGGTTTGTTTAAAATGGTATGCATGACTTTATTTTTCTTGGAACGCATGCGTGTTCCCTCTCCTGCTGCCAGAATGATTGCATATCTATTCATAATTGCATTTCCTCCTTTATTATTTTACCATGTTTTCATTGGATTGATAACGCCATACTTCGCAAATGGGTAGTCAAAGACCACTGATTCAAATAAATTCATGACCAATTCCTTATCTTGGGATAATCCCACGATACAAGAACCACTGCCAGTCATACAAACACCATCCAATCCCATCGCATCAAATTGATCAATCACATTTTGAAGTGGTTCATAATGTGATTGAACTGTTTTTTGAAAGCTATTATAGCGATTGGCCACAATTTTTTCATAATCACTTGTCTCTACTGCTTCTCGCATTCGATTTGATATATTTTCAAAACGCGTATCCGTATCCTCAAATGCCTTCAAAAATCTTTTGGTTGATATCCCAAAGTTGGGTTTAATCAATAAGTAATAAAGCGGCATGTCCATTTGAATGGGGGTGATGATTTCTCCAATCCCTTCCACAAGTGCGGGTTCATTTAAGATACAATAGGGCGTATCTTCATCAATCTTTTTGCCCAAGTCCATGCGTTCTTGAATACTCAAATTTAAGGCATACATATCATTGATCATATTGATAATCGTGGCCGCATTGGCAGAACCCCCGCCCAATCCCGATTGCGCTGGGATGTTTTTTACAATGTGGACTTTAAAATTATCTTCAATCTGATAGCGATCTTTCATCAACATGATGGCTTTATAAACCGTATTTCTTTTATCATTGGGTAAAAATGATTTGTTGGTTGACATTGTCATGGTTTCATTTTTATCGACATAGACCACATCAAATAAGTCAATGGGCACAATCACGTTCTTAAACTTTAAAACACCTTCATCCCAATATGCATATAAGGAAAGGGTGACTTTCGCATAAGATTTTTTACGCATGGTAAAATACCTCATAAATTTTAAGGTAGTCTTCAAACACCAAGGACTCAGCTCTTGCTTGTGGGTCAATACCAATCGATATTAGTTTTTCTTGTATGTTTTCTAAATCCATATTTTTTAAATTATTGGATAGGGTCTTTCTTCTAAACTGGAAACAACCCCTCACAAACTCAAAAAAGACTTTTTCATTATAGGGCATACTTTGGTTTTTGGGTGTAAGTTGAATCACAATTGAGGCCACATTGGGTCTTGGATGAAAGGACTCTTTTGATACCTGCATGACTTTCTTAACCTCGAAATAGTACTGTATTTGAATGGACAGTGCATTATAGTCTTTCGTATTGGGTACAGCACCAAGGCGATCCCCAATTTCCTTTTGAACCATCAACGTCATGCGATTGACGTTTAAGTCCATCAATTTGAACAATAAGGGCGTTGTAATATAGTACGGCAAGTTTGCACAAACGTCCAAGGAAACCCCTTTAAAACCGCTTAAGTCCGCTTTTAAGAAGTCTTCTAGATTCACAACCACATTATCGCTGTCTTTTAAGCTCTCTTTTAGGATTTCCACCATATAGGGATCAATCTCATACGCAATCACTTGTTCATAGTTAAATGAGAGTTGTTGGGTCAAAGCACCCAACCCAGGGCCAATCTCCAAAACCAAGGGACCACTACCACTATGCGCCGCAATACTTCTGACTACTGAAGGATCAATGATAAAGTTTTGACCAAACTTTTTACGCGCTTGTCTTTCATATTTTTGTAAAAGTGCCATACTGACACGTTTATTCGCGATTATCTCCATTAAAGGCCTCCTCAATTACATCCCTTAATTCATCTACAGATTTACCCATCATATTTAAGTATTGAAAACAACGCTTTCCATTGGTAACGGGCATATTATAATAAGTAGACAAATAATTTCTTCTATTTTGGGAGTCTTTTTGTCCAGTCAGTCCCAAACTCACAAAATCATACCACGATAGGCTTTTGCCTTCAATATCATAGGTCGCACTTTGCATCAAACATTCAACAATGTCTTCACAACGCGCATGTTCAATGCCCACTTTTTCCTTACGCTTGGATTGCTTGGTAGCTAATGAGGCATGTTTACAAGTACCCACCACTTCAATAATACGACGCCGAATTTTTTCTCCAGGTCCATCGGGATCCGTAAAAACAATGACACCTCTGGTTTCATTGAAATGTTTAATTTGGGCCAAGGTTTCTTTGGATAAATGGGTACCCGAGGTATAAATTACGTCCGCATCCACACAAGCCTTAATTTTTTGCAGATCATGTTTTCCTTCTACAACGATTACTTCTCTTATTTTCATGGTTAAATTATAACATGAAAAAAACGACAATATGTCGTTTTATCACTAAACATTACAATTAAATACACCGTTGGTACGGGTACGTTTGTTTAAACTGATAATCTCAACATCTAAAGTCTTCTTGCGACCCATTTTTACAGTTGGATCACTTTCCGAACCAATAAATAAGTCAACCTTAGATCCCGTGATTGCACCACCTCTATCCAATACGATGGCTTTAAATGGGACACCACTTTGGATACCATATCCACTGATGGTGTGATTTGAGATTTCTACAACCGTACAAAGCGGAATGGATTGTGAGGTTGCGATAATATAATATCCCTCATAGGTAATCCCTTCAGACCATGAACCGTCTTTTTGTCTCACTTCGTTATATCCAATTTGAATACCTGCTGATGTACCACCACGTTGGGTGGTTGTATCATGATTACATCCATAGCAGTCATAACCATAACGCGTAACCCTGGAAGACGTATAATAGTTTCCAGAAACAACAGGTTGGTAATCTGCATAGATGGTGGGTGTTGTTTCAATCACCACTTCTTCATCTGGTAATTCTGTTTTACTTAAGAGCACGCCATGCATGTTATATGCAAGCGCATATTTCTTAATCACAGTTCCAGTTTCACCTTCTGATACAAGGCCGCTTACGAAACTCACACCATTTGGATGGTGATGTTGTCCGTTTTGAACCTCTACTGTGGGTGAGTCCAAAGGAATATATTCCTCTTCTATCTCTATAATATAGGGTTTTGATTCTAATGTTTCAATTTCAAAATCTACCGATGGGTAAACCACATCAATACTTGAGTCAGCGCTGGTTGCACATGCACTCAAGAAGCCCATCATGGCAAATGCCAAAATGAATTTTTTCATGTAAATTTGTCTCCTCTCAAAAAGGCTTTAAAACGATAACACAAACTATTTTTAAGGTCAAATTTTCAACTTCAAATCGAGCTTTACAAACTAAAAAACCGCCGAAAACCGACTAAATAGTGGCCTTAATGCGATTCTTCAAAATTATGGGACATTGTGGGATTAGCCAAAAATCTCCCGAATTGTTTCATTTTTCAAAATAAGGTTTCCAACCAATACCCAAGGCACAAAGGTCACAATAACCTCCGATACAAAGACCGAACCCATGGTATATAAAATGGGTAACTCAAATAAAACCGTCAACATTATTCCAATAATAACACCATTCGCAATGGCAGGTGAGAGATATGAAACCTCTTTAATCTTAATACGAATCATCATTTGAATCGCAACATAGGTCGCAAAAGTTCCGACCACAATATCAATGGGACCCGCTGCTGAAAGCGTGTTGGCCAAAGCGGTTCCAACCAAAATACCCAAGGCATTTTTAGGGTGTACCAAGACTAAGATTAATAAAAATTCTGATATTCTAAATTGTTCAGCCATAAAAGATACCGACTGAAATGCAAAGGTCAGTGCCACATAAAGTCCAGCAATAAATGCCTGTAAAACCAATTCCTTTGTTGTTGTATTCATTTAAATCACTCCTACGTAATGAAAATTATACCATATTTTCAATACCATTTGACAATCTTTCAATAATACCCCATAATTTTAATAATTTAAGGAAGGTGACTGCATTGATAACACTTAAAAATGTATCCAAAACATTCTACACCGACACCCATACCGTCAAGGCTGTAAGAGATGTTTCTATTAATATAAAGAAAGGCGAAATCTTTGGAATTATTGGATATTCTGGGGCTGGAAAGAGTACACTTGTAAGACTCATTAACCTCTTAGAAAAGCCCGATAGTGGCGATGTCATCGTCGACAACGAAAATCTCACCACACTTTCAGCCAAAGACCTACGCAATCGAAGAAAGAAGATTGGTATGATTTTCCAACAATTTAATTTATTTGCATCACGGACAGTCTATGATAACGTTGCCTTTGCCCTTCCTAAAAACCATGATAAAGATCATGTGCTGAATCTATTGGAACTGGTGGGCATTTCTGATAAGAAGGATGCTTACCCTTCAGAACTCTCGGGGGGACAAAAACAAAGGGTTGCCATCGCAAGGGCCCTTGCCAACGATCCCAAAGTCTTGCTTTGTGATGAAGCGACTTCAGCACTTGACCCCCAAACAACCCAATCCATTTTAAATCTACTTAAAAATTTAAATGAAAAACTGGGTATTACCATTGTGATTATCACCCACGAGATGGCCGTCATCAAAGAAATATGTGACCACGTCGCTGTTATGGAAAATGGGGTTGTGGTCGAAGACAATACAGTTGAAGCGGTCTTCTCTAACCCACAATCAGAAATCACCAAAGAGTTCACTTCCTCAACTTCCAATATTGATAAAATAAAAGACATCTTAAAATCCAATCAAGAAATTTTAGACATCAAAGAAGGGGAGTATGTGATTAAACTGGACTTCCAAAGTCACCAAATTGCCAAACCCCTCATTTCAGATATTACCCAACGCTTTAACATTCAAGCCAGTATTGTTTATGGCACCGTTGATATGATTAAAAACACTCCCTTGGGTTCTCTAATTGTGATTCTCAAAGGAGACTTGGATACGCAAAAAGAAGCCATAACGTATTTACAGAATTTTACGAAAGTAGAGGTGCTTGTTCATGCTTGAAAAATATTTTCCCAATCTCATCCAATACTATGATGAATTTATGCAAGCCATCAACGAAACAACACAGATGATGTTGGTTTCAGGCACACTCATTATTGTCTTAGGCCTTATCATTGGGGTCATCATTACCGTTACCAAACCCAAAGGCATCCTTGAAAATAAAATACTCTATCGCATCACGGATGCACTCACCAATCTCACTTGGTCGATTCCCTTTATGATTTTATACATGATGTTATACCCCTTTGTTTCTTCCCTACTCAAACAAAATGCCCTTCGCGTCCCTGGCGCATTCATTCCTTTAATTATTGGGGGTGTACCCTTCTTTATAAGACAAGTAGAAAGTGCCTTATCAGAAGTTGACCCAGGATTAATAGAAGCGGCACAATCCATGGGAACCTCTAATTTCCATATTATTACCAGAGTCTACTTAAAAGAAAGTATTCCAGCCCTTGCAAGGGGTGCTTCCATTACCTTGGTTGTCTTATTTGGATTGACCACCATTGCGGGTACATTTGGTCCAGGGGGTTTGGGAATCTTTGTGAAACGTTATGGTTATGATCGCAATATGTTGGATATTTTATATGTATCCGTCATCATCATCATTGCCTTTGTTTCTTTAATACAAGGCGTCGGTGCTTATATTGCCAAGAAAACAACCCACTAAATTAAAAAAAGGGAGTTATTATCACGATAACTTCCTTTTTAGTTTAAAATGCAGGTTTGCTGGCCCAGTCATAATTTTCAATTAAGAAATCACGTACTTTATCTGAATTCAAGACTTCCATCAGTTTTTGAATCTTATCAGCGTCTTTAAGGTCTGGACGTGAAACCAATGAAATTGCATAGCCTTCTGTAACTGAGTCTGTAATTTCTGTATAGAGGCGTTGTTCATCTCCTACTAACTCTAAATTACGTGCATAAGTTGGATACATTACACTCATCCCTGTTTCCACATATCTTTGAGATAAACTTGTGAGGGGCACTTGGTCTGTTAGAACCAAGTTTTTGGGGTTTGAAATGACATCTTCTAGTGTAAGTGATGTTGTGTTTGTTTCATCAACCTCAATTAAATCGGCTTGATCCAACAAATAAAGGGCACGGCTGAGGTTGGTGGCATCATCAGCAAGGGTAATGGTTGCACCATCAGGCACATCGTTTAAATCCGTAATATCCTTTGCGTATAGGGCATAGGTTGCATGGTAGATGGGCATGATGACTTCAAGATCAGCATCATTAGCCTTATTGAATGCTTGTAAGAAATATTGGTGCTGAATCATATTCGCATCTAACTCATTATCTTTTAATAGGTTATTGGGTGTTTGGTAATCAGAAAATTCATGAATGTTTAGGGTATAACCTGCTTCATTTAAATCTGATTCAACCAGTTCCAAAATATCTTTCATGGGGTAAAATGAAACCCCAATATTTAATTCAGTGTCACTGGCAGTCTTTGTTTGACAGCCAATAAGTACCAATAATAACAGTCCGATTGTAAAAAACTTCTTCATTTATATCTCTCCTTCTTTTTTAACGTTTATCAATGCTTCTGGAAATCATGTTACCAACCGTTTGTAAGACTTGGACAATTAAGATCATCATCATAATAATAATCCACATCAGTGGGTAGTTAAAGTTATGATAACCTTCAGCGATGGCCAGATAACCCAAACCACCGCCCCCGATAATACCCATTACGGTTGAATAGGATAACAGGGATATTGAAGCGGATGTGAAGCTTAACACAAGACTTGATCTTGCTTCTACCAGTAAAAAGTTATTATAGTATTGAAACTTACTGGCCCCAAGGGCATAGGCTGTTTCATACATTTTCTTATTCACATCCAATAAATCTTGCTCCACCAAGCGGGCATAGGTTGCGATTCCAATAATGGTTAAAGGAATCTTAGAAGCATTGACCCCAAAGCCGGTTCCAATCAACAAGCGGTTTATAGGTATCATTGCGATAATAAATAAAATAAAGGGAATGGATCTAAAGATATTAATCAAGCCCGATAAAATAAAATAGATTGATTTATTTTCCGAGACACCCCCCGTTCTGGTAGAAAAAACCACAATACCCAAGATTAACCCCAAAACACAAGAAAGGACCATGGCCGTGGTCATCATATTCAAGGTGTCCAACAAGGCTTTGATTAAGTCTTCCTTAAAGTACGCAAGTACCTCCAAATAAGATTGAATCATACCAAAGCCTCCTTATAGGAGATGGCTTCAATCTCTTTTCGATCGATATCCACAATATCAGAGATTGTACCATTTTCTAAGATTGCAACACGATGACACATCGTTTGAATCACCGAAATGTCATGAGAAACAATCACAATGGTCGTACCCATGGTTTCATTGATTTCCCGCAACAACTTCAAAACTTCGATTCTCATATTGAAATCCAAAGCCGAAGTGGGCTCATCACAGAAAATAATATCCGGATCACTCATCAAGGTTCTCGCAATCGCCACACGCTGCTTCTGACCCCCTGATAAGGTCCTTGGATAAGACAATTCATACCCTTTCAGTCCCACAAATTCTAAGTACTGGTGCGCTTTCTCAACGCTTTTCTCTTTATCCATTTTTCTCAACTTATTGGGCAATAAAACATTATCCAATACAGTTAAGTTCGAAACCAGATTAAAGTGTTGAAAGATGGTAGCCGTCCTTTTTACCAATTCACTTTGAGAATTGCGATCCATTTTCTGATCCATCAAATAAACCACACCCTCAGTTGATTTAATAAAACCATTCATAATACGCAGTAAAGTCGATTTACCACTCCCGGTATCTCCCACAAGCCCAAAGACTTCAGAAGCATTTATGGTTAAATTAATATCACTTAGAATGCGCCTTGGTTTATTCTGATGCATAAAATCATGTGAAACATGTTCAAGTTGAATCATTCAAACCCTTCTTTCTATCGCAATCAATATTATAGCTAGTAAACCGGTTTCGATACAAACATTTGCCCAAGATAAGGGCAAACTAAAGTTGGGTAAGCGCATTATGTTTACCTATCTTTGTTATTTTCCCATCGCGATAATAGTCTGCTTCCCCTGCTAAATAGAGCACATCTTTCTCTAAATAGAAGTAGACACCATCTTCAATCGCATAAAAATCAATCTGATGGGAATCTTTAAGTGCAATATCCATCATGATATCCAAACCATCCAATGTTTGACCCACAAGTTCATTGACATGGGGCACCATTCTTTTATCAAATAAACCCAACCCTTTAAGAAGATTGGGTTTGTTGGAAGCGAGAGCCTCACCCACTTCTTCAGCCATTGCATAAACAATATCCGCTGCATTCATACTGCCAGCAGAAATACCCACAATGATACCTTGGTAGGAGTGGATGGTTTCTTTTAAGTTTATTTTTCTAAAATATTCATTTTGAGTGGGGACATGACCTCCTGCCAAAATCAAAACATCATAATCATGGATGTCATAATCTGTTCGTGCATCCAAGACATCAATAGCACGATAACTTAAATCACTCAGTTGAAAGGATACTTTATAGATATCTCTGTAATACTCGTTAATTTCATAGGCCAAAGGGGATGAGCTAATCATCAAAACGTTCGCTTGATGGGGCCAAACTGCTTGGAGTCTATCTAGAAATTGATTGATGTTCGCAATACGCGTAGGGATACTTTCTTCATTCACATCTACAGTGGTCATCATACTGCTGGTGAAAAAACATGTTTTACTCATGGGTTAACCTCCGATAGTTTTCATAAATTAAAGCTTGAACGGCTTCATCGTTCATGTCCTTTAACTTCGCAATTTCCTTACCTACATAAGAAACATAAGCCGGTTGATTTTTCTTACCCCGAAAAGGATGGGGGGTTAAATAAGGCGAATCTGTTTCAGTTAGTAAAACTGTTTCAGGTAAGTTTGTTACAAGATTTTGTACGTTTTCACCATTTTTAAACGTCACAATACCCCCCACGCCAATGTAATAACCCATATCCACAAAACGTCTGGCACTCTTTACATCTTCAGTAAAACAATGCGCAATGCCTTTACGATTGACGGGATATTTCTTTAAAATATTATAGACGTCATCGGATGAATCCCGCATATGAATGGAAATGGGGAGGTTTAATTCATTGGCGACTTGAATTTGGTGGACAAAGATTTCTTTTTGAAGGTCTTTATAACTTTCATCCCAGTAGTAATCCAAGCCAATCTCACCTATAAATTTTACTTTGGGTGACTTCGCATAAGCCATCATTTCGTTTAATTCTTGCATATCCATATGTTTAACTGATCCAGGGTGTACGCCAATCGCAAAGTCAAAGAAATCATCATCCCCCGCAAGCTCAAAAGCAGACTCCACTTCATTGAGTGAGCCCAATATCGCACAAATCTTGGTTACACCGTGCGCTATTGCATTTTTCTTAACCTCAGCTATATCTTCTCTTTCAAAAATATGGGCATGGGTATCAATCCAACCTGTTTTCATATACTTCCTACTTTCCTAAACAGAAACGACTGAATATTTCATCCAGTATATCTATATCTTGTTTTGGCATGATAACAGACGCCAACTCACGATACGATTCATTGAGGTCCATGGTCACCAAATCCAGTTCAATTCCCATCTCTAAAGCTTCTATTGCGCGCTCCATGGATAAGTAACTGGATCTCACAGCCGCAATATGACGTTCATTGGAGAGGGTGGGTGTTTTTAAGGCACGGGTATGTTCCGCAAACATCGCGTTTATTTTATCTGTTAAAAAAGAAACATCCCCTTCAAGTGCAGAAACATAGATACCCTCATCCGGCTTTTGAATTAAGTCGGCTTTATTATAGACAATAATTCGTTCCTTATCTTTTGTTTTTTCTAAAAGTTCTAAATCTTCTGCATCTCTTTTCTCTGATGCATCAAAAACAATAATCACCAAATCCGCTTCATCAAGGGCTTTGCGACTCTTTTCGATTCCAATTTGTTCAATCTTATCCCCAGTTTCCCTTAGACCAGCTGTATCGATGAGATGTAGCGCCACATTATCCAGTTTAATCCAACCTTCTACTAAGTCTCGAGTCGTACCTGCAATATCGGTCACAATGGCCTTATCTTCATTTAAGAGCACATTTAAAATGCTGGATTTACCCACATTGGGTTTTCCCAAAATAACCGTCTTAACCCCCTCTTTCATGATGCGACCACTCTTTGATTCTTTTAAGATGATGCCCAAGTCATGAAGTAGATCTATGGTTCTGGGCAATAAAGAGGCTTGCGTCAACATTTCCACATCATCATACTCAGGGTAATCAATGTTCACTTCAATGGTCGCAAGTATTTCTAAAAGACGATCAAGATAGGGGGTAATGAGCTCTTTAATATTACCTTGGACACCTGAAATCGCAAGTTCTCTGGCAAAATCATTTTCTGAACGGATTAGATCCATCACAGAATCTGCTTGGGTTAAATCAATCCGACCATTTAAGAAGGCGCGTTGTGTAAATTCTCCATTGGTGGCCATACGTGCCCCTGCACTTAAAACCAGTTCCAATACTTTTTTAGTCACCAAAACCCCACCATGACAACTGATCTCGACGATATCTTCACGAGTATAGGTTTTGGGGGCTCTATAGACCGTCAATAAAACTTCATCAATCACCGCTTTATCAACAGGGTCAATGATATGGCCATAGGTCACAGTGTGGCTTTTTCTTTTTAATAAATCTTTTGAAAAGAGTTTATCTGCAATTTCAATCGCCTCATCCCCACTCAATCGTATGACTGAGATGGCACTTTCAGAAAGTGCGGTAATGATGGCTGCGATGGTATCTTTTAAATGATAACTCATGGATTCACCTCTTCTATATTCATTTAGTAAAAAAGTAAGACCTTGGCCCTACTTTTCGATTTTTTCTATCCCATTTTGGGTTGCTTTTATGACTAAATCACACATGTCAATAAACAATCCATGTTCCACAACCCCAACCATGGCTTTAAGTTCCTTGGCCAGTGCATGGACATCTGGAATCTTATGCATATTGAGATCCAAGATATAGTTGCCAGAATCTGTCTTATATTTTTCTTGGCCTTGCATACGCCATTCAGGACGGTATCCTTTAACAGCCAATTCAACATAGACGGCTTGGCTTCCAAAAGGAATGACTTCAACCGGAAGTGGAAATCCACCCAAATGTTCAACATGCTTTGATTCATCCACAATCCAGATGACTTTTTTAGACATGTTGGCGACCACTTTTTCAAATAAGAGTGCACCCCCACCGCCTTTAATACCATCTAAATCATCATTGAACTCATCCGCACCATCAATCACAATGTCCACATAAGGAATCTCATTGATGTCTTTCAGAGGAATATTCAAGGCAATGGCTTGTTCTTTGGAACGCGTTGAAGTGGGAACTCCCACAATATCCAGTCCCTCTTCTTTAACTCTTCTACCCAATTCTTCAATCATGTAATAGGCAGTTGAGCCTGTTCCCAAACCCACAACCATGCCATCTTCAACATAGCTTGCAGCTTCAATCCCCACAATTTGTTTTAAATTCATAGTCTACCTTCTAACTTTAATCTTTCTAGAGTTTTACGAACCTCAATTTTTGCGTGTGCTTGAATTTCAATGACTTCAGCACCCATGTAGGTTGCATAGTTGCGCAATTCAACCGCAATCCCGGTATGAAAAGATGCGCCAATAACCAAGAAGATATCACCTTCTTTAAGTTTGGAAACCTCATGCATGGCCACTTGATAATTGGGTGCAGGATCACCATAAAGAACAGGTTTACCCACCAATGTATCCGCAGTCGACATTTCAGCTTCATTTGGCATAACACCATGAAGTGTTAAGGGCTTACTTCCTGCTTTTTCATGCAGACCATCAATATTCATGGTAATAACAGGAACCCCATACTCAAAGAGTGCCCGATGGGCATCATTGGGTTCTGCAATTTGAATGACCTGGTTTAAATTTCTAAGTGTATTGATATAGGCTTTGGGGTGTTTCTTGGCGTAGCTTCTATAAAGACGCTCTCTAACTTCTGGTTGTTCCATAAAGGTTGCAATTCCAGAATCACGAGAAATCCCAGCGCCTGTAAATGCTAAGATCATAATATGGCTCCTAATCTATGAGTGATAGTGCTTCTAATATACGATTCAAATCATCATCATCCTCGAATGATATCACAATACGTTTATCATCAATGGTGGTTCTTGTTTGGAGTTTATCCTCAAAAAGACGCTCTGCATACGCATACTCACGACGCTTAATACGAGATTTTTTCGCGGATTGGGGTTGATCTTTATCTTTAATTAGCTTTTCTGTTTCACGCACATTGAGTTTACGATCATAAATTTTTTGTGCATACGATTCAATTTCCTTAGGGTCTTCTAGACTTACCAAAGGTCTTACATGTCCCATGGTTAACTTATTTTCAAGCACCATTTCTTGGACTGAATCTGGCAATTTTAATAAACGCAATAGGTTTGTGATGTGGCTACGGGACTTATTGACCCGTTTTGCCGCTTCTTCTTGGGTTAGTTTTAAGTTTTTAATTAAGGTTTGATACCCTTGTGCTTCTTCTAAAACGTTGAGGTCTTCACGTTGAATGTTTTCAACAATCGCAATTTCCATCATTTGTTCGTCATCAAAGGACACAATTATGACATCAATTTCAGCAAATCCAGCAATTTTAGCAGCCCGTAAACGACGTTCACCTGCCACAAGTTCATAGCCTTTGACACTTTCTCTCACTAAGATTGGGGTAAATAAACCATGTTGTTTCAGTGATTCTGCCAACTCATTGAGTTTTTCTTCATCAAAGATACGACGGGGTTGGTACGGGTTGGTACGGATATCATTTACAGATAGTTTGGTTTTTACACCACCATAAGCTTCATGGGATCCTTTTTGAATCTCTTCAAGAACATCCTCAACACCATCCCCAAAGATTGCGCCAAGGCCTTTTCCCAAACGATTACGATCTGCCATCTAACTTCACCTCTTTCCCATTTCTCTTTAGTACTTCTTTTGAAAGTGACCAATATGCTTTTGCACCTTCAGATTTACGGTCATATTCAAAAATAGACTGACCACGAGAAGGGGCTTCTGATAATTTAACGTTTCTCGGTATATTACTCTTGTAAACACGTTCTTTAAAATATCGACGCACTTCTTGTTGCACTTCAATTGAAAGCCTTGTGCGTAAGTCAAGCATGGTTAATAAGACACCTTCAATTTTTAAATCGGGATTGAACAACTTTTGAACCAAACGAATGGTTGATAAGAGTTGTGTCAAACCTTCAAGCGCATAGTATTCACTTTGAACTGGAATAATCACTGAATCAGAAGCGGTCAATGCGTTGGTGTTTAAGAGTCCCAAAGAAGGGGGACAATCGATTAAAATAAAATCGTATTCATCTTTGATGGTTAAGAGTTTATTTTTCAACAAACGCTCTCGACCCACTTTGAATTCAACCATTTCCAAATCGGCTCCTGCCAAATCAATACTCGCAGGAATTACATGTATCGGTGGGGTATTGCGTTTCAATGCAACGTCTTTGACTTGCACATCATCCAACAACAAATTATAGGAACTGTATTTAAAATCTGATTTGTCAGCACCCACCCCTTGAGTCGCATTACCTTGAGGATCAAGGTCAATCAACAAAACTTTTTGGCCCATATAAGCCAGCCCTGCTGCCAAATTGACACTGGTCGTAGTTTTACCTACGCCTCCTTTTTGATTCGCAATCGCAATAATTTTTCCCACGTGACGTCACTTCCTTTTTCTATTTTGGAAAACGAAGGGTCATCACCACGTCATCTTCCGTTTCTTCAATGGTTTGTTCTACTTTAATGCCGGTTTGTTCGATCATTAAAACAGACTCTTTAATGGTATTGATCCCAATTCGAATGTTTTGAGAAATACCTTTTATACTTGGTTTCTTTGTTTTCTTTGGTTTTTGAATCAAACGCTCTGTTTGACTCACATTTAATTTCTGATTTAATATTTTATCCAAGACCCCATCTACTTCATCTTTTTCGACTGTTAATAAGGCTCTTGCATGACGCTCCGTAATTTTACCATTCGCCAAAGTCGAAAGCGCTCTTTCAGGTAATTCAAGCAAACGGATCTTATTGGCCACAAAAGACTGAGACTTCCCAATTTTTTGAGCCAACATTTTTTGCGTAATATTTTGATTTTCTAGAATTTGCCGATACGCATACGCCTCTTCCACCGTATTTAAATCTTCTCTTTGAATATTCTCAATCAACGCAATGGAAGCACTGGCTTCATCTGATGCTTTGGTGACAATACAAGGTACATCAATATACCCAATCATCAACATTGCGCGATATCTACGCTCCCCCGCAATAATTTCATAAGTGTTTGTGTCCGTTTCGCGCACTACCACAGGTTGAATCAGTCCGTTTTCCTTAATGGATTGTGCCAATTCTAACAAACGACCCTCATCGAATTCTGTCCTGGGTTGATAAGGGTTCACAGAGATTTTTTCTATCGGTATTATTTTATGTTCAGACATTTTTCCTCCCTGATAATGGTGTCTTCTTTATTCTACCATAATTACGTGGATATTTAAGGGGTGTCTTCTTTGTTTTTTCGATTAATAGGTTTATGCGTTCGCCAAGTTCGTCTTCAACCAGCGTTTCAACTTCAATAATCACAGCACCCAGCTTTTCAATCGCAATTTTAGAAACTTCAAGTTCTTCCAATCCCTTGGCCCCTTTCATCGCAATGAAATAGCCACCCATTTTTACAAAAGGAATACAAAGCTCGCTTAAAACATCCAAATAAGCCACAGCCCTTGCGGTTACAACATCAAAAGACTCCCTTAGATCAATAACCGCTTCCTCGGCACGCGCATTTAAAACAACCACATTCTTTAAACCCAACATCGCAATCACTTCATTTAAAAAATTACAACGTTTTAAAGTAGGTTCAATTAAGGTTACCGAAATATCGGGTCTTGCGATCGCAATCACCAGCCCAGGAAAACCAGCACCACTGCCTATATCGCAAAGCGTGCTGTCCTTCTTTAAGTATTTCTCGATCAGAAGCGAATCATAAAAATGCTTCAGATAAATGCCTTCATCATCATCAATGGCTGTTAAATTTAACACTTTATTGATTTCTTGAATGTGGTTCTTGTAGATTTCGAATTGTTTTAAATTTAAATTAAGATTCAAACTCTTTAATTTATCAATGCCACTCATTAATACTCAAAATCCAATCCAACTTGTTTAAGCGCGGTTTTCGCAACTTTAACCACGTTCAAACTGTGATCTAAGAATTTATCGCGAAGCGCAAAGTCATGATTATCCACCATTGCTTTAAAGACTTCCACTTGATAGTAAAGTCTGGGTTTGTCTTGTTCAACCACTTCTTTTTTAGTACCCTCACTGACCAAGGTCACAGATTCAATACTTGCCACGCCGTTGGGGATGGTAATATGACCTGTTTCTCCTTGGATTTGACCCACATTATAAGAAGCAGAATCTTTAGCAGCACTTAAGGTTGCCTTAAATTTACCATAATCCAAAATTAAGATACCCGAAGTATCAATACCATTGGTATGTAAATTCGCAAAGTAGTGAATTTCCTTAGGTACCCCAAATAGATAAACGGTAAAATGAATGTTATAGATATTTAAATCCGCCAAGGCCCCTCCTGAAAATTCAGGATTGAAGACATTGGGGGTTTCTCCAGCCAAAAGCGCATCATAGCGACTTGAATATTGACTGTAGTTACATTGAATCAAGCGCAATTGACCCAACTCTTGGATGCGACGTTTAATGTATTCCATATGGGGCATATGGATATTACAAATGGTCTCAAACAAGAAAAGGCCTTTTTCTTTTGAAAGTGCAATTAATTCCTCAGCACGTTCTACATTCCCTGAAAAAGGTTTCTCGAGTAATACATGTTTTCCTGCATTTAATGCAGCCTTTGCGTGCGCAAAGTGTAGGCTATTGGGAGAAGCCACATAAATGGTATCCAACGATGAATCTTGAAGCAACAAATCTAAATCTGTATAAACTTTATCAATTCTATTTGCGCTCGCAAATTTATCCCCAGTTTCTTGTCTTCTAGAATAAACCGCCTCAAACGATACACCCTCAACCAATCTTGCGCTTTCAATAAACGCAAACACAATACTTCCTGTACCAATAACTCCAATTCGCATGCCTAGGCCTCCTTAGTTTTCAATACCATTGCCAAAATAGAAATATCTGAAGGATAAACTCCTGAAATTCTTGAAGCTTGTCCCATTGTTTGGGGTCTAATTTGACCCAGCTTTTGTCTACCTTCTAATGAAAGGTTTGCGATATTATCATAATCAATGTTCTCTGGCAACTTAATTTTATCCATAGATTGCAACTTTTCAGCTTCACGAATGGCTTTTTGAATATAGCCTTCATATTTGATTTCAACTTCTGTTTGGTAAACCAAGTGATCATCTAAGTCTAAATCCATCAAGTCAATCATCTCTTGTAAAGTGACTTTAGGACGCTTTACAGCATCGTAGACCGTAATATCATGGGCCTCAAAAGGTGAGTTCTTAGACGCGAAGAACACTTTCATAGCCTCTGTATGAGGTACCTTGATTGTTTTAATGTGTTCAATGAAGTTATCAATCTTTTGGATATCTGCTTCTATTATCTCATAATCTGCATCAGAAATTAAGCCCATTTCATGTGCATATCCAGATAATCTACGATAAGCATTGTCATGTCTCAATAAAAGACGGTATTCTGCACGTGATGTCAACAAACGATAGGGCTCTTGGGTTCCCTTGGTTACAAGGTCATCAAGCATAACCCCAATATATGCTTCCTCTCTTCCCAACACAAAGGGATCCTTGCCCATTGCTTTTAAAGAAGCATTGATGCCTGCCATAATGCCTTGGCCTGCTGCCTCTTCATAGCCTGAGGTCCCATTAATTTGACCGGCTGTAAAAAGATGTGGAATCTTCATGACTTCCAAGCTTGGATGTAATTGAATGGGATCTACCGCATCATATTCAATCGCATAACCATACTTTTGAACCACACAATCTTTTAAACCAGGAATTGTACGTAAAATTTTATCCTGAACATCTTCGGGTAAAGAAGAAGATAAACCTTGAACATAGGTTGTGTCTAAGTGGGCAGATTCCGGCTCCAAGAAGATTTGGTGACGTTCCTTATCAGAGAAACGTACAATCTTATCTTCAATTGAAGGACAATAACGTGCCCCAACACCTTCTACCTTACCTGCATACATGGCCGATAGATTTAAATTCTCAATAATAATATTATGTGTTATCGCATTGGTGTGGGTTAAATAACACGAATACTGGTCTTTTATAATTTCACTTCTGGGTGTATTGTTGCTGAATAAATAAGGATTGTCATCTCCAGGTTGAATTTCAGTTTTAGAAAAATCAATGGAATTTGTATAAACACGCGCAGGTGTTCCTGTTTTAAGTCTCATCGTTTTTAGTCCATATTGACGCAACGAATCTGACAGGGTATTGGTGGTTGGATCCCCATCGGGTCCTTCATTTTTTACACTGTCCGAGACTAAAATTTTCGAACTCATATAGGTTCCTGAAGTAATGACGACAGTCTTAGACGCAATAAACGCACCATCCATCGTATGGATTCCAATACAAACACCATCTTCAACTACAATTTCTTTTACCATTTTTTGAACAATCTCAACGCCTGGTTCATTGACCACAGCATCGCGCATTGCTTTTGAATACTCTATTTTGTCGGATTGCACTCTTAAAGAACGGACACCCGGTCCCTTTGAAGAGTTTAACATTCTAAACTGAAGGGCTGTTTTATCCGCAATTTTTCCCATTACGCCACCCAGGGCCTCAATCTCTCTTACCACGATTCCCTTAGCAGGGCCGCCAATGGATGGATTACAAGGCATGGTCGCGATACGGTCTATATTCATCGTAAAAAGCGCTGTTTTCTGCTTCATTCTTGCTGCAGCAAGGGCCGCTTCTACTCCGGCGTGACCGCCACCGACTATTAATACATCATACATATGATCGCCTCCGTTAGCATTCTATCATATTTCAGGCATCTTCTCTTGCACTTTGCTAAAAAAAATCAAGTATTTTCCACATAATTAAATACACCCCCAAAGTCCAAAGATTATATTATAAATTATAATTGTTGACGTAGATAGTACGGTCGTGCTACTGTATTAGTGTAGATAGTACAGAAAGGGTGGTAATATGATCCATATCAGTAGTAATAGCGCACTCCCAATATTTGAACAAATTGTTCAGGAGATTGGACGACTCATCGCTTATGAGATCTTGGAACCCCATGATCAACTCCCTTCCGTTAGAAGCCTTGCCAACGACCTGGGAATCAATCCCAATACTGTGGTGAAAGCCTATGATGTATGTGAGAAGCAAAACTTAATTTATTCGAAAAAAGGGCTTGGTTTCTTTGTGAAAGCCGAACAAAAAGGCCTAAATAGCTTATTAGACAACGCATATCAGGAGCTGAATCAATCCGTTGACAGCATTATGCAACTGGGTGATACTGTAGAAGACATTACCCACTACATTAAGGAGGCATTCAAATGATTTCATTCAATAGCGTCAAAAAGAGTTTTGGGGATAAGGTGGTTTTGGATAATATTAACTGGAAACTCACCCCCAATCACTGCTATGGTTTAGTTGGACCCAATGGTTCAGGTAAATCAACCCTCTTAAGACTCATTTCAGGTGTCTTAGAAGCCGATGCGGGTACAGTCTTTGTGGACAAAGAAAATGTCTTTGATAACCCTGTGGCCAAAGAGAAAACCTTCTTTTTGGGAGATGATCCATTCTTCTTCCCCCAATCTACCATTGAAGACATGCGTAAGTTTTATCAACGCTTTTACCCCAACTTCGATCTTCAAACCTACCACAGCTTGCTGGAAGATTTTGAGCTTGATCACCATGCCAAAATCAATGCATTCTCAAAAGGGATGAAACGTCAGGTTATGTTGATTTTAGCCTTGTCATGTAAACCAGAAATTTTACTTTTAGATGAAGCCTTTGATGGTTTAGATCCAAGAATGCGCTTCAAACTGAGACAATATATTGCCCAGGAAATATCTGAACAGGAGACCATTGTGGTCATCTCTTCACATAACTTAAGAGAATTGGAAGATATTTGTGATCACATCGTTTTAATCAACAATAACACCCTACAAATGGATGCAACAACCTATGATATGCAAGATACCTATCATAAGTTCCAAATGGTATTTAAAGAAGCGTTCGATATCAACAGGATTAAGGATTTAAATCCCCTTCATATTGCGGGTGAACAACGTATCTTTACAGTCATTACTAAAGGAAACGCAGAAGAAATTGAAGCGAGTCTGAAAGCACTGAACCCCATGGTACTTGAAAAAGGATCTGTATCTTTAGAAGAAATCTTCATTTACGAAACGGAGAAAAAAGAACATGCTTAGAAATTTATTAGACATCAAATTTTTAAAATATAACTTAAGAAAAAACAATCTCTATTTCTTAATCTTTGGATTGTTGATGTTTGCAGTCTTTCCATTACCTGTTATCATTGAAAAAATTAACCATACAGGTTATGACCCTTCAATTAATATGGTTTATCGTAATCCAAGCTTTTACTATAATACAGCCTATGGAACCATGGTTGTCTTTATTTCAATTTTGACCCCTTTTATTCTCTTTAATTATTTAAATTCCAAGAAATCCGTGGATGTGTTTCATGCACTCCCTGTTAAAAGAAGTGCACTCTTCTTAACTCATGTATTGACTGGTATTATTTTGATAGCCATACCCATGATTGTAAACTATGTTTTGGGTCACCTACTCTATAGCTCGTTTTTTGGATCTGATGTCAATTACTATGTCAGTTTACCGATCGATATGTTATCCGGTATCACCATACTATTTGTCTTCTCAATCATGATTCAAGCTTTATCCACTTTTGTTATTTTAAATACAGGAACGCTAATTGATGGTTTCATACATTTGGGCATCTTCTTGGTATTGCCTTTCTTCATTTACTTAACCATCACCGCCTTTTCTACCAGTTTCTTATTTGGGGCAAGTTTTTTATCCTTTGATGCTCTGATAGGGATGACACCCCTTTATGCCATTTATCATGCCTTAATTCAAGAAACATTCCCAACACAACTGATCTTGTATTGGATTGCAGTTTATATCATCTTTATGATTATTCAAACGAATATGTATGTGAAGCTAAAATCAGAATCTTCTGAAGAACCTTTCACCAATAAATACTACTTCCCAATCATAACAGTCATATTTACAGCACTGCTCTTTATTTTAATTAATACTGCCTTCAGTGCAATTCGGAAGAGAACTGGATATTCGATCCAATCATTCTTCGCACTGGATTCAATATTACTGGCCGTAATTTTAAGTTTTGTAGGATACACCATTCTCAGCATCTTTAAAAATAGATCCACGAAGTACTTCCTCAAAACCATTCGTAACTTTACCTTAATTGTGGTTACTACCACTTTAATGTCTGTGACCTTGATTCAAACCCAGGCTTTTGGGATGGTATGGAAAGTGCCTAAGGCAAATGCGATTCAATCCATTGAAATGAATGATTCTACAATGTTTAATATTCATCCTTTCATCAATTTTACGGACTACATGTATGGTTATAATAACGTTAAAATTGAAGACCCTGAATTTATTGAGACTTTTGTGAAGGTACACAAATCCATTAACGAAAAAGTTAAAAGAGAAAAAACCTTCTTAAGAACGGGTGATGTGAGTGGTCTTTTGATTGAAAACAATCCTTGTTTAATCCAATCATCTCCAAAACTCTTATCCTTCACCTATAACTTAAAAAATGGGCAGTATCGTGATTATGAAATCTCAGTTCCACATGAACTTTTGATAGACTTCAAAGTCTTGCTCTTAACACAAGGTTACCAGGAATATATTAACCCCGTTGTCAATCAAGAAATTTCATTATCAAATTTATCCATCTTCAATGACGTGATGGATCAAAAACAAAGACTGACGGATGTAGAAAAAATACGTGAAACATTGATAACCCACTACTTCAACGATTTAGCCAAGCTTACAATTGATGATCTTACTTCAAATCCAAAACCTTTGAAATATGTTCTTGAGTTCAAGCTTGTGAATAACACGGTTCCTTTCATAACACGTCCTGATGGTTATTATGGAGACAGCTATGAATATAACACTCAAAATTATATGTTCATTGATGAAAGATTTGAAGAAACCGTTGCATACTTGGATACACTTTACACCAATCCTCAAGCCAATACCACGGTAATTTATGCCCTTCAAACCACCAAGAAACAAAACGATCTCTGTGGTGCCATTGCTGTAGGTCACTATTATGGTGGCTATGAAGATATGGATAATGAATATGAGAACTATACCAATCTAGATAGTGTTGATGCGTATCGTGGTAAATTATTGGGATCCCATTTCTTACCCAACGAATCCCAATATCTCATTATTAATGATTCGATTTTCGTACCCATTGGAAATTAGCGTCGCTTCAGTGTCTTTTCCTTTTAAAAGAATTTAAAAAGCGTATAATATATTTATAAAGGAGGATCTTTAAATGAAAGATTTACTAAATAAAGCCAAAGATAAAGCCGAAGATTTGGTTGAAGAAGGCAAGGACAAATTTGAAGATGTCAAAGACAAAACTGAAGACATCATCGAAGAAGGCGTAGAAAAAGCCAAAGACATTGCCGGTAAAGTCAAAGACAAGGCCGAAGACCTCTATGAAGAAGGTAGCGACAAGGCTAAAGATTTGTTGCATAAAATTAAAAAATAATATAGGAAAAGGGAGTCAATCTCCCTTTTCTTTTGCTATAAATTAACTTAATTTCGTACCCGATTTAACATTAGGTGCACTGATAAGATCCATGGTCTCATCATCTTTTGCAGCCACAATCATACCTTGAGACTCAACCCCTCTGAGGTTGGCTGGTTTAAGATTAACCACCACCACGACAGAACGGCCGATCAAATCTTCAAGCGTGAAATGACCCACCAAACCACTCACAATTTGACGTGTTACTGATCCAATTTGAACTTGTAAGACATAGAGCTTATCTGCTTTGGGATGTTTCTCACCACTTAGCACAACTCCTGTTCTCATGTCTACTTTTGAAAAGTCTTCAATAGAAATCATGTCTTCTTCTTTAATGAAAGGTGCTTCCTTTTTAACGAATTGTTCCAAAGTCTCTTCTACATCCAAACGTTTGAATAGCACTTCTGGTTTTTCAATTACTTTTTGGTTCAACTCAAATAAACCAAAGTTTTTAGAATCCTCAAATGAAGTATGGCTGGTTTGAAGTTGGTTCAGTATTTTTTCTGAAGTTTCTGGAATAAAGGACGCCAATAAGATACCCCCAATACGAATACTTTCCAATAAGTTGTAGAGTACTGTTTGAAGTCGGTCTTGTTGGTTTTCATCCTTCGCCAAATTCCAAGGTTCTGTTTCATCAATGTATTTATTACATCTTCTAAATAGTGTAATAATATGATTGATCGCATCTTGAACTCTGAGTTTATCCATTGAAGCACTGACCTTATCATTTAAAGTTGAAGCCATCTCAATTAGCTCTTGGTCCATAACATCATTTACATCTTTGACAGATACACTGCCGCCGAAGTACTTATTGGTCATCGCGATGGTACGATTCACCAAGTTACCTGTGATATTGGCCAAATCTGTATTAATCCGTTCAATCATCAATTCATGGGTAATGTGCCCATCTCTTTCAAAAGGCATTTCATGAAGCATGATATAACGCACCGCATCCACCCCAAAGACGGGCACGAGTTGGTCTGTATAAACCACATTACCTTTGGATTTACTCATCTTGCCATCACCAATTAAAAGCCATGGGTGACCAAAGATTTGTTGGGGAAGTTCAACATCTAAAGCCATTAATAAAATAGGCCAATAGATGGTATGGAATCTTAAAATATCTTTTCCGATGATATGAACATTGGCGGGCCAAAATTCATGGAATTTCTCACCATGTTCACCATCCGCATCATAACCCAAACCTGTAATATAGTTAATGAGCGCATCAATCCAAACATACACTACGTGTTCAGGATCAAAATCTACTGGAATCCCCCAAGAAAACGAGGTTCTTGAAACCGCCAAATCATGGAGTGGTTCCTTCAAGAAGTTTTGAATCATTTCATTTTTACGAGATTCAGGTTGAATAAATTGTGGATTGTCTTGGATATGTTTCACAAGACGCTCTTGGTAAGTGGATAACTTAAAGAAGTAACAGACTTCTTCTTGTTTAATTAATTTAGCCCCACATACAGGACAGATGCCTTCTTCATGGAGTTGACTTTCGGTATAATAAGCCTCACAAGATTGACAATAAAGACCTTCGTAGGTTCCTTTATATAAATCACCCTTGTCATAGAGTTTCTTAAATACCTTTTGAACTTGTTTTTGGTGATAATCATCGGTTGTACGAATAAAGTGATCATAACTCACATTCATATCATCAAAGATATTACGGATGATACCCGCAATCTCATCTACGTGTTCTTTTGGTTTTCTATTTGCTTTATTTGCGTATTCTTCAATTTTTTGGCCATGCTCATCGGTTCCTGTTTGGAAATAAACATTGTATCCTTGAGCACGTTTGAAGCGTGCAATACTATCAGTTAATACAATTTCATAAACATTACCAATATGGGGTTTGGCTGAAGTATACGCAATCGCGGTTGTTATATAGTAATTATTTTCTGGTTTCATCAATTTCAGCCTCCTTTTTAACATATACTATTATACCCTATAAGTTGTGATTATACCAAAGAATTATGGCAGTAAATATTTAGAGATACTTCTGATACAAAAAGAAAACTCCCCTTTAAAGGAGAGTTCTTTTTTTAGAGTTAGAAAAGTAGTTTGGGGTTTGGGGTTTTGAATCCACTAACCTGGGGAAATAAAAAAACTAACGGTAATACGACTACACATTAGTTTGGGGTTTGATTATAATGGTTCTAAGAAAGGAGATCTCTAGTTTCGAACACTTAATCTCCTTACCCTCACACTATGATTATAATCAAAACCAACCTCAGCTTCAATACCTTAACTCAAAATCATTATAATTCTTTAGTGAATTTGATAAATCTTAATAACTTAACGTGCCCGAATTGTGGTGATCATACATTTCATCATCATGATTCATATCAGAGAGTCATTAAAGATGGAGTTATTTCTAGAGGATTGAATATAAATAGAATCAAGTGTATCGCTTGTGGGTCAACTCATGCGATTTTTTTGTATCCAATCGTCCCTTTTTCTCAATATGTTTTTGTGTTCGAGCTTCTATTTCATCAATCTCT
>WPCK01147684.1_pt1 | contig 58060 bp, 63 predicted proteins | sample 5399851 | NCBI WGS metagenome assembly WPCK01 (sample SAMN12869471, study PRJNA574797) | sludge metagenome | isolation source: wastewater treatment of pH11 | place: China:Beijing | collected 2019-05-20
CGCCTTCGTCGCGATCGCCCCGGATGGCGCGATCCTGCTGCGCCGCCGTCCCGAACGCGGTCTCCTTGCCGGCATGAGCGAGCCGCCGACGAGCCATTTTTCAAGCCGTTCGGACGGCGAGACGGGGATTGAAGCCGCGCCATTCCCGGCCGACTGGCAAGGTTGCGGATCGGTCACGCACCTGTTCACGCATTTCGAGCTCGACCTGCACGTCTGGTGCGCCAGGACCAACCGGTTCCCGGCACCGCAAGGCATGCGCTGGGCAGAACCCGGAGAGTTCGACCGTGAGGCGTTGCCAACAGTCATGCGCAAGGCCATAGGCTTGGCGCTGGAATCCTGCCGCGCGAGGCCCGCATGAATGAAATCCGTCACATCGTCTTCGATATCGGCAAGGTGCTGATCCACTACGATCCCGACATTCCGTTTTCCCGCATCATCCCGGATGCCGGGCGGCGCGCCTTCTTCTTCGCGCATGTGTGCACGCCGGCCTGGAACATCGAGCAGGATCGCGGCCGCAGCTGGTCCGAGGCGGAAGCGCTGGCGATCGCCGATCATCCGGAATACGAGGCCGAAATCCGCTCCTTCCGCGCCTGCTGGGCGGAAATGGTCAGCCATGCCTATGACGGCACGGTCGACGTGCTGCGGACGCTGCTCGACGATGGACACGACGTGACGATGCTGACGAACTTCGCCGCCGACACTTTTGTCGAGGCGCGCGCCATGTATCCGTTCCTGAACCTGTCGCGCGGCATCACCGTGTCCGGCGAGATCGGCCTCTTGAAACCCGACCCGAGAATCTACCATCACCATGCGCTCGCCTTCGGGCTGGACCCGGCCGCGACGCTGTTCATCGATGACAGCGCGGCGAATGTCGAAGGGGCGAAATCGGCCGGCTGGCAGGCGATCCGCTTCGAAGAGCCGGCGCGGCTTCGCGCCGATCTGGCCGGTTTTAGGTTGCTCTGACCGCATCGGCCAAAAAGGACAAGGCGCCCGGGTCGGAATCCCGGACGCCTTGCAGCAAGGGCGGAGACTGGAGGGGCGCCGCCTTCGTGACGGATCAGGCGCCGGCTGACGCCATGGCCTGGCGCACCGCCGTGCGCAATTCGTCGATTGGCGTCAGCGCGCCGTCCTTCTCGTAATGCCAGTAGGTCCAGCCATTGCAGGCTTCCAGGCCCTGGAGGCGGGCGCCCAGCCGATGGATGGATCCGGCTTCCGCGCCGCTGACGAGGGTTCCGTCGGCGCGAACGACAGCGCTCACGGAGCGGCGCGAATTGTGAAGCCTGACCCCGGGCGCGATCAGGCCGGCATCGATGAGCGATCCGAAAGCAACACGTGGTTCGGCGCGCTTGCCGGTCATGACCGTGAGTTCGGCGGCGCCGAGCGGTTCGGTCGCCTCGATCCGCGCGCGGGCATGGCGGATGTAGCGTTCCTCGCGCTCGATGCCGACGAAATGGCGGCCGAGTTTCTTTGCGACCGCACCGGTGGTGCCGCTGCCGAAGAACGGGTCGAGGACGACATCGCCGAGACGCGTGGAGGCGAGCAGGATGCGCGCGATCAGCGCTTCGGGCTTCTGCGTCGGGTGAACCTTGTCGCCGCCGGCGTCCTTCAGCCGTTCAGGCCCGGTGCAGATCGGGAACAGCCAGTCCGAGCGCATCTGCACATCGTCATTGGCGGCTTTCAGGGCATCGTAATTGAAGGTGTAGCTTTTGGCCGCCGCATCGCGCGAGGCCCAGATCAGCGTCTCGTGCGCGTTCTGGAAGCGCCGGCCGCGGAAGTTCGGCATCGGATTGGTCTTGCGCCAGACAATGTCATTGAGCAGCCAGTAGCCAAGGTCCTGCATCGACGCGCCGACGCGGAAAATGTTGTGGTAGGAGCCGATGACCCAGATCGTGCCGTTCGGCTTGAGCACCCGACGCGCGGCCAGCAGCCAGGCGCGGGTGAAGGCATCATAGGCCTCGAAACTCTCGAACCGGTCCCAGTCGTCGTCGACCGCGTCGACCCTGGACTGGTCCGGACGGTGAAGATCGCCATCGAGCTGGAGGTTGTAGGGCGGGTCGGCGAAAATCGCGTCGACCGACTTTTCCGGCAGGCGATCGAGCGCTGCGACGCAGTCCCCCTTGATGATCGAATCGAGCCAGTCGGCTCGTGCTTCCGAGATGGATTCGAGGGATCTGACCGCCGACATGACTCACCGAACGCTGACTGAACTCTACGCGCTCATGGTTGACGGACATGGTAAAGGAACCGCTAAGGCATGGCGCGATTGCCAAAAAAAAACCTGCGTGGCACAACGCCGGAGGGCGTGAAACAGACTTTTCCATTGAGGGGAATCCGATGGATCGAATGCGCTTGCCCGCCTTTTTCCTGTTGCTTTTCACCCTGGTGTTTCCGGCCATGGCCGCGGAGCGGACCATCATCGTGCTCGACGCGTCGGGGTCCATGTGGGGCCAGATCGACGGCCGGCCGAAGATCGAGATCGCACGCGAAACGCTTTCGGTCGTGCTTGGCACGATCCCGGCCGACACCGAACTCGGACTGATGGTCTACGGGCACCGGGAAAAGGGCTCGTGCGGCGACATCGAACTGGCGGTGCCGCCGGCGGCAGGTTCGGCGGATGCGATTGCCGGCTTCGTCAACACGGTCAACCCGAAAGGCAAGACGCCGCTCAGCCAATCGGTTCGACAGGCCGCGGAGGCGCTTCGCTACACGGAGGAGAAATCCACCGTCATTCTTGTCACCGACGGGATCGAGACCTGCGAGGCCGACCCGTGCGCGCTCGGCGCGGAGCTGGAAAATTCGGGCGTGGATTTCACCGCCCATGTGGTCGGGTTCGGGTTGACCGACGAGGAAGGGCGCCATGTTGCCTGCCTGGCCGAGAACACAGGCGGCAAGTATCTTCAAGCCAAGGATGCCGGCCAGCTCGAGGGTGCGCTGGCCGAGGCGGTCGCGCCTGCCCCGGCGCCCGAACCGGAGCCGAAGGTCGAGCAACCGGCCGAGCTGGACTTCAATGTCACGGCGAAGGGCTACCTTGCCGCCGGCCTGGCGATCCCGGCCGACAACACGAACGTCTATTGGGAGTTCCGTGCGATCGACGCCGCCGGCAACAAGGCGGAAAACACCACGCACTATTCCTATGGCGGCGAACAGCGCTTCAAGCTTCCGGCTGGTCGGTATGCCATGCTGGCGCGGCTCGGCCGCATCGAACGGCAGCAGGAGATCGAGGCCAAGGCCGGCGAGATGACCGAAATCGAGACCGTGTTCGACGCCGGTCTGGTCAAGCTCATGGCATCCTATGTCGCCGGAGGCGCGAAGGCGGGCGGCGAGGCCTATGTCGAAATCAACGCGGGCGGCGGCAGCGACTACGGCTATGGCGAGATCAAGGCCTATGCGCCGGCCGGACCGGTCGAGCTTCTGGGCCGCATCGCCAGGGCCGAGGCCAGGGACAGTCTCGATTTGAAGGCCGGGGAAACCGTCGAGCGGACGATCGTGATCCCGGCAGGACTGGTCGTCGCCGGCGCGGTCTATGCCGAGGGCGGCCCCGTGGTCGAGGGCAGCGACATGTACCTCGAAATCGTTTCGGCCAAGGCGAGCATCTCGGGCGAGCGCGAATCCTTTGCCTACACCTATGGCGGGGGCAGCGACCTTTGGGTTCCGGCCGGCGAATTCCTGCTCAAGGCCAGGCTCGGCAAGGCGGAGGCGGAATTGCCGTTCTCGGTCGGCGCCGGCGAACGGGTCGAGCCGGTCATCAACCTGAATGCCGGCGTGCTGGCGGTCGAGGCGCCCGGGGCCTACCGGATCGACGTTCTCGGTGCGAAGAAGGACATCAACGGCAAGCAGGCCGAGATGTCGAACGACTACGGGCCGACCTTCAAGGAAACGCTGCACCCCGGCGACTACGAAGTGCGCGTCACCTATGAGGGTGACAAGGCGCCGAAATCGGTGACGGTCACGGTGAAGGCCGGCGAGCGGACCGAAACGCGCGTCGAATAGAGCCGGCGATTGCCGCGACGGCCGCGCTCGGCTATTGAGCGCGGCCTTTTCCCTTGTCCGGACCCCATGCGATGCCCCTGCCCGACCTCGTCATCTTCGATTTTGACGGCGTTCTCGTCGACAGCGAGATCATCGCCGCTGAAGTCGAGGCCGAATTGCTGGCCGAGGTCGGCGTCCGCATCGAGCCTGAGGACCTGATTGCCCGCTATGCCGGCTTGACGTTCAAGGAAATCCTGCTGCGGATCGAGCGCGAGGAAAATGTGCCGTTGCCGGCATCGCTGCTTGACCGCTGCCATGCCGAGGTCGACCGGCGGCTTCAGGCCGAGGTGCGCGCGGTCGACGGAGCCGAGCGGACGATCCGGTCGGTCGGCGAGCGGTTCTGCATCGCCTCGAATTCGGCGCCGGCGCGCATCGCCATGATGCTGGAGCGGACCAGCCTGGCGCCTCTGTTCAACGGCAACGTGTTTTCGGCGCTGGACATCAAGGGTGGCAGGCCGAAGCCGGCGCCCGACGTGTTCCTGCATGCCGCCGAAAGGATGGGCGCCGATCCGGCCCGCACCATCGTGCTGGAGGATTCCGTCCACGGCGTGACAGCGGCCAAATCGGCGGGCATGCGGGTGATCGGGTTTGTCGGCGGCGCCCACAGCTGGCCCGGCCATGCCGAAGTCCTGGCGGAAGCCGGCGCCGAAACCGTGGTCAGGCGCCACGCCGACGTCCCGGCAACCATCACGGCATTGATGTCTTGGAGCGAACCGCTCTGATCCTCACTGGGTCGCGGCCTTGGGCGGCGGCCCCTCGTCATAGCCGGCAAATACGCGCACGCGGCTGTCCGCCGGAGCCGGGAACGCCACTTCCTGGTCGGTGAAGATGAACTGGGTCGCCTGGTTGGCAGCCGCCACCTGCACCGGAAACTGGTGAAGCTTCGAATAGAGCACCTCGTCGCCGCGCACGACGACGATGCGGATCGGCATGGTGATCGACCCGACCGCGAACGCGTTGCCCGGCACGACCTTGCCGGCCACGGCGACGGTCATGACCACCTGCCCGCCCGGGAATGAGCAGGACCGGGTCACGTCCTCGATCGCCGCCTGGTAGACAATGTCGCCGGGACGCGACGCGGCGTCGTCGATGGGTTCGATCTCGGGCGCCCGCTTCTTCGCGCCGGTGCGATACTTGTTGAAATAGGCCGTGCCTTCGCGCAACTCGACGCGCGGGCAGAAGGCTCGCAGTTCGGCAGCCGTCACCGTCGGGCCGTCGTCCTTCTTGCCGCCGACATTGAGGACACTGCCGGCGTCGCCGGACTGACAGGACGAGACGGCCATCGCGCAGACGACAAGCGTCGGGATGGTCAGAAATCGGAAGGCATGCACGCGGAACCTCACTCGAAGCGCTTTGCGGACGGGCGGCGAGTGTCTATAGCAGCGGCGCGGCCAAATTGCGACCGCCATCAGACCCTGGGAAAGGCCACCGGACACATCCCATGACGATGAGCTACATCTCCACGCGCGGCGAAGCGCCGGCGCTCGGATTCCGCGACGCGATGCTGGCGGGGCTCGCCCGCGACGGCGGGCTTTACCTGCCGGCGCACTGGCCGCACCTCGATCCGGCGGCGATCCGCGCCTTGCGCGGTTTGGGCTTCCAGGATGCGGCAGTGACACTGCTGACGCCGTTCCTTGGTGGCGAGATCGACAGGGCGACGTTCGCCCGCATCGTCGGCGATGCCTATGCCACCTTCCGCCACGAGGCGGTGTGCCCGCTGGTGCAGACGCGGGCGAACGAATTCGTGCTCGAACTGTTCCACGGCCCGACGCTCGCCTTCAAGGATGTGGCGATGCAACTCATCTCGCGGCTCATGGACCATGTGCTGGCGGAGCGCGGCGAGCGGGCGACCATCGTCGGAGCGACGTCGGGCGACACCGGCGGCGCGGCGATCGAAGCCTTTGCCGGGCGCGAGAATGTGGACATCTTCATCCTGTTTCCCGAGGGCCGTGTCTCGCCGGTGCAACAGCGCCAGATGACCGGCTCCGCGGCGGCAAACGTGCACGCCATCGCCATCGAGGGCGATTTCGACGATTGCCAGCGGCTGGTGAAGGCGATGTTCAACCATCTCGCCTTCCGTGACCGGATGAAGCTGTCAGGCGTCAACTCCATCAACTGGGCCCGCATCATGGCCCAGATCGTCTATTACTTCACCGCCGCAGTCTCGCTCGGCGCGCCGGACCGCGCGATATCCTTCACCGTGCCGACCGGCAATTTTGGCGACATCTTCGCCGGATGGGCCGCCAGGCGCATGGGCCTGCCGGTGGAACGGCTGGTGATCGCCACCAACGAGAACGACATCCTTGCCCGCACGCTGGCAACGGGCCGCTACGAGACGCGTGGCGTACGGGCGACGACGTCGCCATCCATGGACATCCAGGTGTCGTCGAATTTCGAGCGGCTGCTGTTTGAAGCCGGCGGACGCGATCCGGAGCCGGTGCGCGCCATGATGGCCGGGCTTCAGCAATCGGGATCCTTCGCCATCCCGGAGGGCATGCTGTCGGCGATCCGTTCGGAGTTCTCCGCCGGCCGCGCCGGCATGGACGAAACGGCCGACACGATCCGCGATACGCTTGCGCATTCGGCCTATTTGGCCGACCCGCATACCGCCAACGGGCTGACCGTGGCGCGGGCCGAGCCGGCCGGCACGGCGCCGATGGTCGTGCTTGGCACGGCACATCCGGCGAAGTTCCCCGACGCGGTGCGCCAGGCCTGCGGCGTTGACCCGCGCCTGCCGGACTGGCTGGACGGACTGATGACGCGCGAGGAGCGCTACGTCACTCTTCCCTCCGATCAGCAAACTGTGGAAGAGTATGTCCGTCGCCACGCACGGGCGACGGCGTGAACGGCAGGGCCTTCCCTGCCGGAAAAGAACCAGGGCGCCGCGGCAAGCGGCCAAAGGGGCGGAAGCCGGATGGGCGTTGAAATCAGCCGTTTGTCGAACGGCCTTGTGGTGGCAACCGAAACGATCCCTCACCTGGAGACCGCGGCGCTTGGCCTCTGGGTCAAGTCGGGCGCGCGCAATGAGACCGAACACCAGCACGGCATCGCCCATCTGCTTGAACACATGGCGTTCAAGGGAACCAGCCGCCGTTCGGCCTACCAGATCGCGGCCGAGATCGAGGATGTCGGCGGCGAGATCAATGCCGCCACCAGCGTCGAGACGACCTCGTTCTACGCCCGCGTCATGAAGGAGAACATGCCGCTTGCCGTCGATCTCCTGTCCGACATCCTGACGGACCCGACTTTCGATCCCGCGGAACTGGAACGCGAGAAGCACGTCATCCTGCAGGAGATCGGGGCCGCACACGACACGCCGGATGATGTCGTCTTCGATCGTTTCACCGAGACCGCGTTCCGCGACCAGGCGATCGGCCGTTCCATCCTCGGCACGCCGGAGACGGTACATTCGTTCTCGTCAGCGGAACTGCGCGCCTATCTCGACAGCCAGTATGGTGCCGACCGGATGGTCGCGGTCGCCGCCGGCGCGGTCAGCCATGACGCCTTCGTGCGCGAGATCGAGGACCGTTTCGGCGGCTTCCGGCCACACGCCACCGCGCCGCAGCCGGAGGCGGCCAGCTATTTCGGCGGCGATTATCGCGAGAACCGCGACCTGATGGACGCGCAGTTCGTGCTCGGCTTCGAGGGACGCGCCTATCACATGCGCGATTTCTATGCCGCGCAATTGCTGTCGATGGTGCTCGGCGGCGGCATGTCCTCGCGGCTCTTCCAGGAAATCCGCGAGAAACGCGGCCTGTGCTACGCCATCTACGCCTTCCACTGGGGCTTCTCCGATACCGGCGCGTTCGGCATCCATGCCGCGACCGGTGAAGGCGACCTGCCAAAGCTTGTACCGCTGATCCTGGAGCAGTTGCGAGCCGCCGGAGAGCGGATCGACGCCTCCGAGACCGATCGCGCGCGGGCGCAATACCGGGCAAGCCTGGTGCTGGCGGCCGAAAGCCCGGCAAGCCGGGCCTCGCAGATCGCCCGGCAGATCATGCTGTTCGGCCGCGTCATCCCGATGGCGGAAATGCTGGATCGCCTGGCTGACATCACGCCCGGCCGGCTGACCGGACTTGCCACCGACCTGTTCTCGACCGTCCCCACCGTCTCGGCGATCGGGCCTGTCGGCAAGCTCGCCGGGTTCGAGGACATCAGGGAACGGCTTGGTGCCGCGCCCAGTGCGGCCCGGCGTCTGACCGGCTGATCGCCCCGTGTTCCGACTGCGCGGTCCAGCTCCGATCGCCGACATCGACGGCCGATCCATCGTGCTGGCTGCGCCGGCGCACCGCGACCGTGCCGAATGGTCTGCCGTGCGGGCGAAGAGCCGCGCGTTCCTCGAACCGTTCGAACCGGAATGGTCGGCCGACGAGTTTTCCGCCCGCGCCTGGCGCGCGCGCATGCGCCAGTGGGCGGAGGATTCGCGGAGCGGCTCGGCATTCACCTTCTTCATCCGCGCCCGCGACGGCGGCCGGTTGTTGGGCGGTCTTTCCGTGTTCAACGTCCGCCACGGCGCGGCGGAAAGCGGCCAGATCGGCTACTGGATGAATGAAGATGATGCCGGTCGCGGCGTGATGCCGGAGGCGCTTGCCCTGCTGATGCCATTCTGCTTCGACACGCTCGGCTTGCGCCGGGTGGAAGCAGCCTGTATTCCCGAGAACCGGCGATCGGCGCGGGTCCTCGAGAAATGCGGTTTCGAGTATGAAGGCCTTGTCCGGTCCTACTTGCGGATCAATGGCGTGCGCCGTGATCATCGCCTCTATGCGCTGGTCGCGCCGTTGCGGCCTGCGCCGCCACCAGGGAGCTGACTCGTCTTGCATCCGCGGGGATTGATCGGCACCCTCCTTGCCCTCGTCGCGTTCGCGGCCGCCATCTGGGCCGGGCCTGCGCAGGCGCTCGAGCCGATACGCATCACCAAGGGCGATGTGGCGCTGGACCTTTCGGGCGCGCTCGACATCCAGCTGAACGTCGGCGACAAGATCCAGGTGTCGACGGCATCCGGCGCGGACGGCATCGTGCGCCGCATCGAGGTTGAGGCGGCGACCGACCAGGGGTCCGGCGACTGGGCGGTGTTCGCGCTCGCCAACACTTCGGACGTGCAGATCGACCGGCTGATCGTCGCGCCGCACTATCGCCTGGCGGGATCCGGCCTGTTCTGGCCCGATCTCGGCTCGCGCCGTATTGTCGCGATCACCCCGTCGGAAGGGTTCTCGCTGGACCAGGTGGCCAGCGCGGATGCCGATGTCTTCTCCGTCACCATCAACCCCGGCGCGGTGATCACCTTCGTTGCCGAACTCGGCTCTCCACGGGTGCCGCAGGTCTATCTTTGGGACCCGGAAGCCTACAAGGACACAATCAACGCCTACACGCTGTTCCGCGGCATTGTCATCGGCATTGCCGGACTGCTGGCGCTGTTCCTGACCATTTTGTTCGTGGTCAAGGGCACATCCCTGTTTCCGGCCACGGCGGCGCTGGCATGGGCGGTACTGGCCAACATCGCGGTGGATTTCGGCTTCCTCGACAAGATCATCGAGCTGTCGCCGGCCACGCAGCAATTGTGGCGCGCCGGCGCGGAGATCGCGCTGGCGGGAACGCTGGTGATCTTCCTGTTCACCTATCTGAACCTCAATCGCTGGCACGATCATTTCAGCTACGGCGCCCTGGCCTGGGTGATCGGTCTGGCGCTCCTGTTCGGCGTGGCGCTCTACGACCCGCCGATCAGCGCCGGCATTGCCCGCCTGTCCTTTGCCGCCACCGGCATCCTCGGACTCGGGCTGATCGGCTGGCTGGCGCTGCGCGGCTATGACCGTGCCATCATGCTGATCCCGAGCTGGGTCATGGTGCTTGTATGGATTTCAGCGGCTGCGATGACCGTTCGCGGCGCCCTTGACAATGACATCATCCAGTCGGCCATCGGCGGCGGCCTTTTGCTCATCACCCTGCTGATCGGGTTCACCGTCATGCAGCACGCGCTCGCCGGCGGGCAGATCAACCAGGGCCTGTTTTCCGACGTCGAGCGTCAGGCATTGGCCGTCACCGGGTCCGGCGACGTGGTGTGGGACTGGGACGTGCCGCGCGACCGCATCATCACCCGGCCGGACCTGTCCGAAACGATCGGCCTCGACCGTCTCGCGCTGCAGACAGCGCCGCGCAACTGGCTGGCGCACATCCATCCCGATGACAAGGACCAGTTCAGGACCACGCTCGACGTAGTGCTTGAGCACCGGCGTGGCCGGGTGCAGATCGCCTTCCGCATGCGCGGCGCCGACGGGCATTACCGCTGGTTCCAGCTCAAGGCGCGACCGGTTGTGGGTTCGGACGGCGAGGTGGTGCGCTGCGTCGGAACGCTGTGCGATGTGACCGAGCAGAAGAAGGCGGAGGACCGCCTGGTGCAGAGCGCGGTCACCGACAATCTGACCGGGCTACCGACGCGCGAACTGTTCCTCAACCGTCTCGACGCGGTCCTGGGCATCGCGCGTGCCGAGGATCGGGTGAAACCGACGGTCTTCGTCATCGACATCGACCGGTTCAAGCATGTCAATGACAGCCTCGGCATCTCGGCCGGCGACACGATCCTCCTGACGCTGTCGCGCCGGCTCCAGCGTATTGCCAGGGCACAGGATTCTCTTGCCCGCTTCTCCGGCGACCAGTTCGCGCTGATGCTGATCTCCGAACAGGAACCGGTGCGGGTGGCCGCCATCGCCGATGCGGTGCGGCAGGCGATCCGTGCGCCGATCACCTTCGCCAAGCGCGAGATCGTGCTGACGGCCTCGATCGGACTGGCGACCTGGTCGGCGGGACCGGCCTCGGCGGAAGACCTTCTCAAGGACGCGGAACTGGCCATGTACCAGGCCAAGCGGTTCGGCGGGGACCGGATCGAACCATTCCGCCCGGCATTCCGGTCATCGGGCTCCGACCGGCTGCAGATCGAGTCCGACCTGCGGCGCGCGCTGGAGCGCTCGGAAATCAAGGTCGCCTACCAGCCGATCGTCCGATTGTCGGACAACACTGTGGCCGGCTTTGAAGCGTTGCTGCGATGGGAGCACCCGCGTCGCGGACAGATCCCGCCTTCGGAGTTCATCCCCGTGGCGGAAAATTGCGGCCTGATCTCGCCGCTCGGCCTGTTCGCGATGAACCGGGCCGCGGAGGATCTCTCCCGCTGGATCAAGCCGCTGGCCGAACCGACCGTGTTCGTTTCGGTCAATTTGTCGAGCCGCCAGTTGATGCGCCAGGATCTGGTGAGCGATGTCCGCTCTGCGCTGACGCGCGCCAATCTGCCAGCCAGGCATTTTCGCCTGGAACTGACGGAATCGCTCGTCATGGACAATCCCGAGCAGTCGACGCGCGTGCTGTCGAAACTGAAGGCGCTCGGCATCGGCCTGTCGCTGGACGATTTCGGCACCGGCTATTCGTCGCTGTCCTACCTGACCCGATTTCCGTTCGACACGATCAAGATCGACAAGAGCTTCCTCGATGATCGTTCGCCGCGCCGGCTGGTGCTGTTGCGCTCGATCGTCAACATGGCGCACGAACTCGGGCTCGGCGTGGTCACCGAAGGTGTCGCCGACCGCGGCGATGCGGACGAACTCGTCCGGATGGGCTGCGAGTACGTGCAGAGTTTCCTGTTCGGAACACCGCTGTCTCCCGAAGCGGCACAGCGCCTTCTGGCCCAGCAGAACGCCGTCGTTCAGGCGTGACCGGCCGCCGGGCTGAGGAAGGCCGGATTGACCCCGAAGCGGGTCAGGATCCGGTCGTACTTGCTGTCCATGTCGCCGTCGAAGATCAGGTCGGGCAATGCCGGGAAGGTCAGCCAGGCGTTCTCCGAAATCTCGGTCTCGAGCTGCCCGGCGCCCCATCCCGAGTAGCCAAGCGCCATGATCGCCCTGGCCGGACCATCGCCGGTCAACATCGCCCTGAGGATGTCGACGGTCGCTGTCAGGCACAGGCCCGGCGTCAGGTCGACGGAAGATTGAACACGGAAGTCGGCGGAGTGGAGGACGAAGCCGCGGCTGCGGTCGACAGGACCGCCATTGCGCACCCTGATGCCGCGCGCCGGATCGGGCAGCCGGATGGCCGCATCCTCGTCGATGATGCCGAGCTGCACCAGGATGTCCGAAAACGAAGTCTGCTGTTCCTGGTTGATGATGAAGCCCATGGCGCCCTCTTCGCTGTGGGCGCAGACATAGATCACGGCGCGCGCGAAACGCGGATCCTGCATCCCCGGCATGGCGACGAGGAACTGGTTGGCGAGGACGCCCGGGCGCCCGGCTTTGCCCTTGAACTCCATGACGCGATGATGCCCCTTTTCCATCCCCCTGAAAAGGCGCGGCGTCACGGAAATGTGCACCCTTCCCCCTTGCGGTCTGGGGCGAAGGCGGCCACCTATCGGCGATGAAAATGCTGCTTTTCGCCAGCCTTGCCCTTCTTGCCGCGATGCCGGCCCGGGCCGCTTCGACGGAGTGGACGATCGGCGAAGGCGGGCGGGTTCGCCTCGTCGCCGCCGAGGCGCCGGATGCCGGCGGCTTCCTTGATGCCGTCATCGACATCGAACTCGACGAAGGCTGGAAGACCTACTGGCTCGACCCGGGCGATTCCGGAATCCCGCCGATCCTCACCCGCCTGCCGGGCGAAGAGCCGCTGGCGCTCCTGGCCCCGGCGCCGGAGCGCCACACCGCGCTCGACCAGACCTATGCGGGCTATCACGGCACGGTGCGCCTGCTGACGAAACTCCCCGCCGGCACGATGGAGACCGACCTGTTCATCGGCGTGTGCAAGGACATCTGCGTGCCGTTCTCGGCCCGCTTCGCCACGCCGGCGCCGAACGGAAGTGCCGAGGACGCTGGCGTGCTGGCGCAGGCGCGGTCCGCCCTGCCCCTGGCCGCGACGCCGGATTTCGGCGTGGTCGGCGCACGGCTTGCCGGCGACCGCCTCTTCATCGAAGCCGTGATTCCGGCGCTCCCGGTGGAACCGGACCTGTTCGTCGCCTCCGCCGAGGATTGGGTTTTCGGCTTGCCCCGGATCGTCAAGCAGGATGGCCGCCAGGTTACATTCTCGCTGTCGGCGACACCGCCGCTTTCGGGTGCCATGCCGCCGAACGGTTTCTACTATGTCCTCAAGGCCGGCCAGATGGCTGCCGACGGCCAACTGAATCCCAACTGAAAGTCACCAGGAGAAACGCATGACCATCCAGCCGGGCGAACGCCTTCCCGAAGCGACCTTCCGGGTCATCACGCAGGACGGCATGTCGACGATGTCCGTCGCCGATGTCTTTGCCGGCAAGAAGGTCGTGTTGTTCGGCGTACCCGGCGCGTTCACTCCGACCTGCTCGGCCAACCATCTGCCCGGCTATCTGGAGAATGCCGACGCGATCCTGGCGCGCGGCGTCGACATGATCGCGGTGGTGGCCGTCAATGATCCGCACGTCATGAGCGCCTGGTCGAAGGCAAGCAACGCCAACGGGCGCGTGCTGTTCTTCGCCGACGGGAATGCCGATTTCACCCGCGCGACCGGGCTTGAGCTGGATCTTGGCGCCGCCGGCATGGGCATTCGCTGCAAGCGGTTCTCGATGCTGGTCGACGATGGCGTTGTGTCGTCGCTGAACATCGAGGACAAGCCGGGCGTCAGCGTCTCGGGCGCGGCTCACATGCTGGAGCAGCTCTGAGGGCGGTCAGACCGGTCCGATCAGCGGCGGCGGGCCTTCGCGCTTCGGCTTGAACGGTTCCATGCCCTTGCGGGCGAGTTCGTCGGCGCGTTCGTTCTCCGGATGGCCGGCATGGCCCTTGACCCAGTGCCAGGTGACGTCGTGGCGCAGGCGCGCCGCGTCGAGTTCCTGCCAAAGTTCGGCGTTCTTGACCGGCTTGCGGTCGGCGGTGCGCCAGCCGTTCTTCTTCCAGCCGTGAATCCACTGGCCGATGCCGTCGCGGACATAGGCACTGTCGGTGTAGAGGTCGACGCGACAGCGCCGGGTCAGCGCATTGAGGCCGGCGATCGCCGCCATCAGCTCCATGCGGTTGTTGGTGGTTGCCGCCTCGCCGCCCGACAATTCCTTCTCATGGCTGCCGTGGCGCAGGATCGCACCCCAGCCACCCGGCCCCGGATTGCCTGAACAGGCGCCGTCGGTGAAAATCTCGACGTGCTTCACGGCGCTGCATATCCGTATTCGAAAGCCGACGCGACCTGGCGATGATGGCGCATCTTGCGCAGATACTCGACCGGATCCTTCTTGACGACCAGCGCGCCGGCCGGCGTGTTCAGCCAGTCATAGAGCCGCGTCAGCATGAAGCGCAGTGCGGAGCCGCGTGCCAGCAACGGCAGTGCCGCGGCTTCGGCACCCGAGAGCGGACGCACGGACTGATATCCGGCCAAAAGGGCGGCGCCCTTGGTCAGGTTGAAGGCGTGATCCTTCTCGAAGCACCAGGCGTTGATGCAGACCGAAAGATCGTAGGCGAGGATGTCGTTGCATGCGAAGTAGAAGTCGATCAGGCCCGAAAGCCGTTCGCCGAGGAAGAACACGTTGTCGGGAAACAGGTCCGCATGGCAGATGCCGACCGGCAGGTCGTCCGGCCAGGCGTGTTCGAACGAGGCAAGGTCGGCCTCCACCTCCTGGACCAGCCCCGGCGCCACCTCGTCAGCGCGGTCGCGCGACCGCTCCCACAGCGTGCGCCAGCCGGCCACAGACAGGGCATTGCGCCGGGTGCGCGCGAAGCCGCTGCCGGCCACATGCATGGTGGCAAGCGCCTTGCCGACCTCCCGGCATTGCGTGGCGTTCGGCCGGCGCGGCCAGGTGCCTTCGAGAAAGGTGACGATGGCTGCCGGACGCCCGGCCAGCGTTCCGGTCATCGCCCCGTCCCGGCGCGGCACCGGCAAAGGACAGACCACGCCGCGCCGCGACAGATGATCCATCAGGCCGAGGAAATATGGCAGGTCCGCCGGATCGACGCGCTTCTCGTAGAGGGTCAGGATGAACTGGCCGCCGGTGGTGTGAAGCAGGAAGTTGGAGTTTTCCACCCCTTCGGCAATGCCCTTGTACGACGTCAGTGTGCCGATGTCGTATCCGGCGAGAAAGGCCGAAAGGTCGGTCTCATCGATATCGGTATAGACCGCCATGCTCAGGCACCCCCGTTGACAAACGCCATGTCGGCGGCGGTCAGTTCCACGTCGCGCAGCGCCCGCATGACCGGGAACTCCTCGTTCTCCTGTACCGTCATCGCCAGTTCCACGTTGACGTCGAAACGGGCACGAAACGCGTCGACGATTTCATCGACGATGATCTCCGGCGCCGATGCGCCGGCAGAGAGGCCGACCACGCACGGATGCCCGACCCCGGTCCAGTCGATCTCGGTCGCGCGCTGGACGAGATAGGCCCGCGCCGCGCCTGCCCGTTCGGCCACCTCGACCAGACGGCGCGAGTTCGACGAGTTTGGCGCGCCGACGATGAGGAACAGATCGCAGCCGGGCGCAGCCTGCTTCACGGCCTCCTGGCGATTGGTCGTGGCATAGCAGATCGATTCGGCACCCGGCGCGGCGATCCCGGGATAGCGATCATGCAGCGCGGCAATGATGCCGGCGGTATCATCCACCGACAGCGTGGTCTGGGTGACAAAACCGAGCCTGGCATCGGCGGAGAAATCGAGCCGCGACACATCGGCCTCGGTTTCGACAAGCGTCACCGCGCCCTGCGGCAACTGCCCCATCGTGCCGATCACCTCGGGATGGCCGCGATGGCCGACAAGGATCACGTGGCGGCCGCGGCGCTCATGCAGCATCGCCTGCTTGTGCACCTTGGAGACCAGCGGACAGGTGGCATCGAGAAACACCAGATCGAGTTCGCGCGCATGCGCCGGCACCGACTTCGGCACGCCGTGCGCGGAGAAGACCACCGGCCGGTCACGATGCTCGTCCGGGATCTCGTCCAGTTCCTCGATGAAGACAGCGCCGCGGTTCTGGAGCCCTTCGACCACATAGCGATTGTGCACGATTTCGTGGCGCACATAGACCGGAGCGCCATGCTTCTTCAGCGCCAGCACCACGATCTGGATTGCCCGGTCAACGCCGGCGCAGAAACCGCGCGGCCCGCACAGGCGAATCGTCAGTTTCGGGCGATTGTTCATTGGCCGCGTTTCTCCGGAAACGCCTCGCTGCGCCGAGGCTGTTCACGGCATGGCGAAAAACGGCGCTGCAATCAATGGCGGACCGCCTGAAATCGCCTGCTGCCCGCGCATTCGGACCGCTATGGGCGGTGGCGCCACAAGAACGCGCCGGTGACCAGCGCCAGCGCCAGCGCGAGGCCGAACCAGGTCACGGCATATTGCAGGTGGTTGTTGGGAAACGCGACGATCGTGGTGCCTCCCACCGGCAGCCCGCCGGGATTCGGCGCCGGTCCGGCATCGATGAACAGCGGCAGCACCGTGGCGCCCGCCGGCAGGCCGGCGCTTGCCGCCATTGCGTCCAGATCCTTCCAGTAGAACATGTTGCCGGACGGATCGTTGTCGGGAAGGAACCGGCCGGGCTTTCCGGAAAGGACGGCGCGCGCCAAACCGGTGATGGTGACCGGCCCGCTCACCTGACCCTCGGCACGGGTCGCCGGGTCCTTGCGGTCATAAGGCACGAAGCCGCGATTGACGAAAACGTGGACACCGCCGCCACGGTCGAGCGGCGTGAACAGCTGGAACCCGGTCTCGCCGTTGAAGGTGGAGAAGAAATGGCGCTCGCCGGAATGAACGAACGTTCCCGACACGGTGACCGGCCGATAGTCGATGTCTTCGCCGGAGGCGAGAACCTCGTCGAGCGGACGCGGCGGAAGCGCAATCCGCGCATCAACGGCGGCGATCAGGCCCTCCTTCCAGTGCAGGCGCTGCACCTGCCAGGCGCCGAGGCCGAGCAGCGCCACGAACACCGGCAAAGCGGCCATGAGCACGAGAGCGCGGCGACGCATCGCCATCACCTGGTGTCGATCCGGCCTTCGGCGGCACGATTGCGATACTGCAGGGCAATGAGGATGCCTTTGGAGAGGCGCAGCGCGGCGAGCGAGAGACCGATGGCGAGCGGGATCCACAGGATGAAGTGGAGCCAGAGCGGCGGCCCGTGGTTGACCTCCATCCACAATGCCAGCCCGACGACGATGAACCCGACGATGAGGATGACGAACACCGCCGGACCGTCACCCGCATCGGCGAACGAATAGTCGAGTCCGCATTGGCGGCATTCCTTTCCGACGGTCAGGAACCCGGAAAACAGCCTGCCATCGCCACAACGCGGACAGGCCCCTGAAAGCCCGGAGCGAACCGGATCGACGGGCGGAAAAAGCGCTTTGTCCCTGGTCATGGCATGATCTCGATTGCTGTTCCATCCGGCACGAGGGTCCAGATCTCGTCCATCTCCGCATCGGTGACGGCGATGCAGCCATTTGTCCAGTCGAAACGCTGCGTCAACCAGCCCCACCAGCCCCAGCCATTCGGCTGGCCGTGGATCATGATGTCGCCGCCTGGATTTTCTCCCCGCGCTGCCGCCGCGGCGCGGTCAGCCTCGTCGGGGTAGGAAATCCGGATCGAGCGATGGAACGCACTCTGGGGATTGCGCCCCATGAGAGTGTAGATCCCTTCCGGCGTGCGGCCATCGCCCTCGCGCCGTTTCGGGCCGACCGGATTGCCGCCAAGCGCAATGGTGTAGGTGCGCACGACGGTTCCATTTTCGACCAGTTCCATTCGTCGCTCCGACTTGTCGACGCGAACACGGTCCACTCCGGCACCGGCATTGCCCGCCATGGCGAGGACGGCAAGGCCGGTGGTGACCAGGGTCGGCAGGCGCATGCGACGACTCCCCGAAATGGAAACGGCCATGGTTGCCCATGGCCGTGTCGCATTGATGGCCGCGTCGCGGTTTCAGTGCGCGATCGGCGCGCCCCAGGACGCCCAGATGTAGATGGCGGAGAACAGGAACAGCCAGACCACGTCGACGAAATGCCAGTACCAGGCCGCCGCCTCGAAGCCGAAATGCTGCTTTTCGGTGAAATGGCCGGCAAGTGCCCGGAACAGGTTCACCAGCAGGAAGATCGTTCCGACGATGACGTGGAAGCCGTGGAACCCTGTCGCCATGAAGAACGTCGCGCCGTAGATGGATTCCTTGAAGGCGAACGGTGCGTGGATGTACTCGTAGGCCTGGACCGCGGTGAAGAGCAGGCCGAGCGCGACCGTCAGCGTCAGCCCGAGGATCAGGCCGCGGCGATCGCCATGCAGCAGCGCGTGATGCGCCCAGGTCACGGTCGTGCCGGACAGGAGCAGGATCACGGTGTTGTAGAGCGGCAGATGCAGAGGATCGAGCACTGCCAGGCCCTTCGGCGGCCACACGCCGCCCGTGAAGGCCACGCGCGCCACCTGGCTGGCTTCGTCGGGATAGAGGCTCGCGTCGAAGAACGCCCAGAACCACGCCACGAAGAACATCACCTCCGAGGCGATGAACATGATCATGCCATAGCGCAGGTGCAGCGACACCACCTTGGTATGGTGCCCCTCGTGGGCTTCCTTCACCGTGTCCGACCACCAGCCGAACATGGTGTAGAGCACGATGGCGAGGCCGATGAAGAAGATCCATGGCGTCGACAGGTTCAGTCCGAACAGCGGCAGCGCGCCATCCTTGAGATACTGCATCCACGCCACGCCGCCGATCGCCATGATGAGCGCGCCCATCGAGCCGACGAACGGCCACGGGCTCGGATCGATGATGTGGTAGTCGTGATGCTTGCCATGAGCGTCTGCCATGTCAGCCCCCCTCGTTCATGTCGGAATCGGACCGCGCACCAAGCGCGGCAACGGGTTTCGGCCGCTCGGCCGGAAAGAAGGTATAGGACAGCGTGATCGTGCGCACGTCCCTCAGTTCCGTGGTGTCGACGATGGCCGGATCGACAAAGAACTGCACCGGCATGTCAATCGACTCGCCGGGCTTCAGCGTCGTGTCCGTGAAGCAGAAGCAGGCGATCTTGTTGAAGTAGGAGCCGGCATAGTGTGGCGCGACATTGAATGTGGCGCGGCCCGTGGCGTCCGTTGCGCCGATGTTCTTCGCCCGGAACAGGACTTCCGCGGTTTCGCCGATCCTGAGGTCGACCTCGCGCTCGACCGGTGCGAATTCGAATGCCAGACCAGGGGAGACGTTGGCATCGAAGCGGACCTTGATGCGGCGATCGAGGATGATCGCGGACGCCTGTTCGACACGCTGCGTCGTGCCGCCATATCCCGTCACCTGGCAGAACAGCTGGTAGAGCGGCACCGCGGCATAGGACATGCCGATCATGCCGCCGAAGAACGCCAGGCACGCCAGCGCGATCGTCAGGTTCGAAATGCGGCGGGAAGCCGGCGCGCTCATCTCACATCGAACGGGACATGATGCCCGCCCCCAGCTTTGCCCAGGTCACGACATAGACAAGGATGACGAAGACGCCGAGCGCCAGCCCGAGCGCCAGCGAACGGGCACGGCGCGCCTTGCGCTGGGTTTCGGAGAGATTGATCCCCTCGCTCATGCCCCCGTACCCCACAGGCCGGAAGCCATGATGAAGTGCTCGGCGAGCAGGGTCGCGAAAACCGCGAACAGATAGACGAGCGAATAGCCGAACAGCGCCTTTGCCGCGGCCATCGACCGGTCGGCCTCGTCCATGCGCAGCACCGCATGGGCGCGCAGGACGAACACGGCGCCAAGCACGGCCGCCACAACGCCATAGGCCGGGCCGGCAAGCCCGGTCAGCGACGGCAGGATGCCGACGACCGCCAGAACGAGCGAATAGGCGAAGATGTGGCGCTTGGTCGAAGCCTCGCCGGCGACGACCGGCAGCATCGGCACGCCGGCAGCACCATAGTCGCCGGAGCGGAACAGGGCGAGCGCCCAGAAGTGCGGCGGCGTCCACAGGAAGATGATGAGGAAGAGCACGAGGCTGTCCAAGCTGACCGTCCCGGTGACGGCAGCCCACCCGACGACGGGAGGCAGCGCGCCCGACGCGCCGCCGATGACGATGTTTTGCGGCGTCGAGCGCTTCAGCCACATTGTGTAGACGACGACGTAGAAGAAGATGGTGAAGGCAAGCAGCGCGCCGGCGACCAGATTGGCAAAGACCGACAGCGAGAGCACCGACAGGACCGACAGCACGAGGCCGAAGCCGAGCGCTTCACGCGGCAGGATGCGCCCCGCCGGCACGGGCCGGCCGCGGGTGCGCGTCATGATCGCGTCGATGTCGGCATCATACCACTGGTTCAGCGCGCCCGAGGCGCCGGCACCGACGGCGATGGCAAGAAGCGAAACGGCGGCAACGACCGGATTCGTCGCGCCGGGGGCCACGAGAATCCCGACAAGCGCCGTGAAGATGACAAGCGACATCACGCGCGGCTTCAGAAGGGCAAAATAGTCCGACGGCATCGCTTCGGACGGGGCGATTCCGGCGGTGCCCATGGTGTTGTCGGCCAGCGACATGATGATCCTACGCTCCTGCGGCCGCCGCCGGTGGACCCGGCGGCGATCCCTGATCAGACGGTCAGCGGATTTTCGGCAACTGTTCCCACTGATGGTAGGGCGGCGGCGACGACAGCTGCCATTCCAGCGTCGTGGCGCCCTCGCCCCACGGATTGTCGCCGGCAACGCGCTTGCGGGCGAAGGTTTCCCAGATGCCGAACAGGAACACCAGCACGCCGAGCGCCGACAGGTAGGAGCCGTACGACGAAATCATGTTCCAGCCGGCATAGGCATCGGGATAGTCGATGTAGCGGCGCGGCATGCCGGCAAGGCCGAGGAAATGCTGCGGGAAGAACACCAGGTTCACGCCCACGAACGTCATCCAGAAGTGCAGGCGGGCGATGAACGGGTTGTACATGTACCCGCACATCTTCGGGAACCAGTAGTACCAGGCGGCGAAGATGCCGAACGTGGCACCGAGCGACATGGTGTAGTGGAAGTGCGCAACCGTGTAGTAGGTGTCGTGCATGGCCCGGTCGAGACCGGCATTGGCCAGCTGCACGCCGGTCACGCCACCGACGGTGAACAGGAAGATGAAGCCGATCGCCCACAGCATGGGCGCACGCAGCGTGATCGACCCGCCCCACATCGTCGCGATCCAGGAAAAGATCTTCACGCCGGTCGGCACCGCGATCACCATCGTGGCGAACACGAAGTAGCGCTGCGCATTCAGCGACATGCCGGTCGTGTACATGTGGTGGGCCCAGACGATGAACCCGACCACGCCGATGGCGACCATCGCGTAGGCCATGCCGAGATAGCCGAAGATCGGCTTGCGCGAGAAGGTCGACACGATGTGGCTGATCACGCCGAACGCCGGCAGGATCAGGATGTAGACCTCCGGATGCCCGAAGAACCAGAACAGGTGCTGGAACAGGATCGGGTCGCCGCCGCCTTCGGGTGCGAAGAAGGTCGTGCCGAAGTTGCGGTCGGTGAGCAGCATGGTGATGCCGCCGGCCAGCACCGGCAGAGACAGCAGCAGCAGGAAGGCGGTGATGAGCACCGACCAGGCAAACAGCGGCATCTTGTGCAGCGTCATGCCGGGCGCGCGCATGTTGAAGATGGTGGTGATGAAGTTGATGGCGCCGAGGATCGACGAAGCGCCGGCGACGTGCAGCGCCAGGATCGCGAGGTCCATGGCGGGTCCCGGCTGGCCGGAGGTGGACAGCGGCGGATACACGGTCCAGCCGCCGCCGACGCCGAAGCCGCCCTGCGGGCCGGGCACGAACATCGACAGCACCAGAAGCAGGATGGCGGGAACCAGCAGCCAGAACGAGATGTTGTTCATGCGCGGGAACGCCATGTCCGGTGCGCCGATCATGATGGGCACCATCCAGTTGGCAAAGCCGCCGATCAGCGCCGGCATGATCATGAAGAACACCATGATCAGCCCGTGCGCGGTGACGAACACGTTGAACATGTGCTTGCCGGCATCAAGGGCGGCTGCTTCCGGCGTGCCGTAGACCATCGAGGCCAGGCCCTGGAAGATCTGGATGCCCGGCTCGGCCAGTTCCATGCGCATGAAGACCGACAGAAGCCCGCCGACGACGCCCGCCGTGATGGCGAAGATCAGGTAGAGCGTGCCGATGTCCTTGTGGTTGGTCGAGAACAGCCAGCGGCGATAGCCACGCGGCTTGTGATCGTGGTGGGCATCGTGGTGATCGTGGGCAACGGAACCGGCCATTGTGCCTTCCTCCCGGGATTTCAGAATTTCAATGTCACTGGCCGGACGCGACGCGGACATCCGCGTCAACGGCCGCCATCAGCGCCTTGTTGGCGCCGCCAAGATCGGTTTTGGCCGCTGCCACCCAGGCATTGTACCGGTCTTCCGAGACTACGCGGATCGCGATCGGCATGAAGGCGTGATCCTGGCCGCAGAGCTCCGAGCACTGGCCGTAGTACAGCCCTTCCTTCTCGGCCTTGAACCAGCCTTCGTTGATGCGGCCGGGCACGGCATCGACCTTCACGCCGAATGCCGGCATGGCGAAGGCATGAATGACGTCCGATGCGGTAATGAGCAGTCGCACCGTGGCGTTGACGGGGACAACGACCTCGTTGTCGACGGCCAGCAGGCGCGGATACTGTGCCTTGTCGGTCTTGCCGGCGCCTTCGCGCTCGTCTTCCTTCAACATGGCGGAATTGAAGCTGAGCGGGTCATCGAACTGGTACTCGTAGTCCCAGTTCCACTGGTTGCCTGTCGCCTTGATGGTGAGCCTGGGCTCTTCGGTCGGGGTGTATTGCGCCGTGAGCAACTGGAACGACGGCACCGCGATGAACAGGAGGATGACGACCGGACCCAGGGTCCAGATCACCTCGATCAGCGTGTTGTGCGTGGTGCGCGACGGGTTGGGATTGGCGCTGGCGCGGTATTTCACCAGCACCCACACCAGCAGGCCGAGCACGAAGAACGTGATCGGGATGATGAACCACAGCGTGTACTGCTCGAACCAGCGGATCTGCTCCATGATGCCGGTCGCGGCCGGCTGGAGGTCCGTCTGCCAGGGCTGCGGCTGCGCAGCCTGGGCCTGGGTTGCGGCCAAGGCGGCCAGGCCGGCAAGGCCGGTCTTCATGCTTTTCATCACCGTCTACTCTCCCGATCGCGGCTCTGCTTCGTCGCGAATGTCCCTGGATGGAGCCCCGCCAAACGGGAATCCCCTCGTGGCCAGAACAAACACACTCCTTGGCCATCCGCAACAAACGCCCCGGGCGCGCGCATGCGGCATTTTTTCGCGCGGGGCCAAGGCATCCTTAAATCCGCCTTGATCGAGATCAACCCCATTTATGCGAATTGCCGCACTGCGGGATGCAAAATTGACGCGGCGGCAAGAGCGGATCGTCCCCCCGCGCGACGCGGGCACTCTTCCTGGCAGGCCGGCGGACCGGTTTGTTTCCAACGGGCGCCTCGCGCGCTAAGTTTCAGTGATTCGTGGTGGAGCAGGCATGAGACACGCGTTACCCTTCAGGATGATCCTTGCGCTGCTTGCGGGCCTTGCCGGCGGCACGGCGCAGGCGCAACAGCCGGGCGGCGCGGTGCGTTCGAGCCACGGCGCGTGGTCGATCGTCTGCGACACGCCGGCCGGCGCCTCGGCCGAACAGTGCGCGCTGATGCAGAATGTCGTGGCCGAGGACCGGCCCGAGGTCGGGCTGTCGGTGGTGGTGCTGCGTACGGCCGATGCCAAGGCCGAAATCCTCCGGGTCCTGGCACCGCTCGGCGTGCTGTTGCCCAACGGCCTCGGCCTCAATGTCGACGGCAAGGATATCGGCCGCGCCTATTTCGTGCGCTGCCTGCAGGATGGCTGCTTTGCCGAGGTGATCCTGGAAAAGCAGCTTCTCGACACGCTCAAGGCGGGCACGGCGGCAACCTTCATTGTCTTCCAGACGCCCGAGGAGGGCATCGGCATTCCGGTCGACCTCAAGGGCTTTTCCGACGGGTTCGACGCCCTTCCCTGACGCGCAGCCCCAGGAGGATGCCGAAGCCGCCGGCGGCGCCAATGCCGGCCCCGGCGACCGAATAGTCCATTCCATATGGTGCTCCGGCCAACGCCCCGGCGACAAGGCCGATCGGAATCCAGTAGATATTGCGCATGCACCTTCCCCGGCTGCGGCGGAAAAGTGGATCGGACCGGCCGCATGTGCAAGTCTCGCGTCGACGTCCTATATCCGTCCGAGGAACGGAGTACGCCATGACCTTGTCGCTGCTTGACCAATTCGATGCCGGGCCCGAGACGGTGCGGCGTGTCGTGGCCGCCGCGCTCGATGGCGCCGATGACGGCGAATTGTTCGTCGAACACCGCGAGGGCGAATCGCTGGTGTTCGACAATGGCCGCCTGAAGACGGCGAGTTTCAATACCGATCGCGGGTTCGGCCTGCGCGCCGTCGCCGGCGAAGCCACCGGCTATGCACATGCAGGCGAACTGTCGCTGGCGGCGTTGCGCCGCGCGGCGGAAGCGGTCTCGACAGTGAAGGCCGGACACCGGGGCACGCTCGCCGCCGCGCCGGCGGGAACCAACCGCAAGCTCTACGGCGACGACAACCCGACCGGCGATCCGGTCTTTGCCGACAAGGTGCGCCTGCTCGGCGAGATCGACGCCTGGGTCCGGGCCCGCGATCCGCGGGTGCGACAGGTGACGGCATCACTGGCCGCGTCCTGGCAGCATGTGGAGATCCTGCGCCCGGACGGGCAGCTGGTGCGCGACATCCGCCCGCTCGTCCGTCTCAACATCGCCGTTGTCGTCGGCGAGGGCGACCGCCAGGAAAGCGGCTCGCACGGTGTCGGCGGCCGGCAGGGCTTTGCCGCCTTCATCGCCGAGGATGCGTGGAAGGCGACCGGCGCCGAAGCGTTGCGGCAGGCGCTCGTCAATCTCGCCGCCGAACCGGCGCCGGCGGGAACCTTCGACATCGTGCTTGGCGCTGGCTGGCCGGGCGTCATGCTGCACGAGGCGGTCGGGCACGGTCTCGAGGGCGACTTCAACCGCAAGAAGACGTCGGCATTCGCCGGCCTGATGGGCGAGATGGTGGCCGCTCCGGGTGTCACCGTGGTCGATGACGGCACGTTTGCCGAGCGGCGTGGCTCGCTCACGATCGACGATGAGGGAACGCCGACGGCGCGCAACGTGCTCATCGAGGACGGCCGGCTCGTCGGCTTCATGCAGGACCGGCTGAACGCCCGCCTCATGGGCGTTGCCCCGACCGGCAATGGTCGGCGCGAATCCTACGCGCACCACCCCATGCCGCGCATGACCAACACCTTCATGCTGGGAGGTTCGCGCACGCCGGAAGAGATCATTGCCTCGGTCGACGACGGCATCTACGCGGTCTCGTTCGGCGGCGGTCAGGTCGACATCACGTCCGGCAAGTTCGTCTTCGGCTGCACGGAGGCTTACCGGATCGACAAGGGCAAGGTCACGCACCCGGTCAAGGGCGCCATGCTGATCGGCAACGGGCCGGAAGCCATGAAGCGCATCACCATGATCGGCAACGACATGAAGCTCGATACCGGGGTCGGCATGTGCGGCAAGGCCGGCCAGGGCGTGCCGGTCGGAGTCGGCCAGCCGCACCTGCGGATGAACGCCATGACGGTCGGCGGGACGAGGGCCTGACCGGCGCGCCGCCGCAGGGGCGGGATCAGGCGCGCCAGCCTTGATAGCGTTCCTTCATCACGCGCACCGAATCGGCCACGATTGCCTCCAACACCCCGAGGTCCACGGCATCGAGGCGCTTGAGGTACAGGCACGAGACCGAGTGGGTATGCGGTCCGAGCGCAGCAAGCTCGCTTGCATAGGCGTCGAAGCCCGGCATCACATAGACGACCATCTGCGCCTTGCGTGGCGAAAAAGCCGCCAGCGGCCACTCGCCGCTGTGACCTGAACTGTAGGTGTAGGGATAGCGCCCGTAACCGATGATCGTTGGTCCCCACATCACCGGCTCGAAGCCGGTCGCGCGCGCCATGAGGCCGAGCATGACCCCGGCCTCGCGCCTGCGCCGCTCGGATTCCACCGAGGCGATGAATTCGTCCACCGGTACTCCGGTCGGGCGGGTCTTGGCGTCGCTCATGCCGCGCACTCCTCCGGCGGACCCCGGAGCGCCGGTTCGGTCCGCGTCGTCTTCAGCGCCGTGGACGATCCAGCAGCGCCACCGCCTCCACGTGCGCCGACCACAGGAACTGGTCGACCGGCGTGACGGACAACAGACGATAACCGCCGTCGAGCAGGATGCGCAAATCCCTGGCGAGCGTCCCGGGATTGCAGGAGACAGCGGCAACCGCCGGCACCTGGGAACGGGCGATCTGGCGGCACTGGTCCTCCGCCCCGGCGCGCGGCGGATCGAAAACCAGGCCCTGGAACTTGTCGAGGTCGCGCGCGAGCACGGGCCGGCGGAACAGGTCGCGGCGCTCCACCGTGATGCGGCGCAGCCCGGACCCGCTGCGAAACGCCCGCTCGAGCGCGGCCAACGACGCCGCGTCTCCCTCCACGGCGTGCACTTCCGCCGTTCGGGCCAGTCTCAGGGCGAACGCGCCGCTGCCGCTGAACAGATCGACGATCCGCTTGCGCCCGGCCAGATGGGTGCTGACCAACGCCGCCATCGCTTCCTCTGCGTCGGCGACCGCCTGCAGGAAACCACCCGGCGGCGGCGCGACCACCGTTCCGCCGGCGTCGACCTGCGGCGCGCGCAGTTCGATCAACACTTCGCCATTGGCAGCGAGCCGGGCGAAACCGGCCTCGCCGGCGCCGGCGATCGCGGCGCGGCGCGCCGCTTCGCCGGTGCGGATTTCGCCATCGACGGCAAGATCGATCCCGGCGGAGGTCAGCGTGGCGAGCGCGCGAAGGCTTTTGCCTTCGCCGAGAAATTCCCCGGCGACGCGGGCGATGGAAGGCAAGGCAGTCACAAGTTCCGCACGTGCCACCGGGCACTGCGTGATGGCGACAAGATCGTGGCTCTGGGCCCGCCGGAACCCGATCGGGAGCGTTTCACCGTGTCGCCGGACAGTCAGGGCCAGGCGACGCCGGCTCGCCGGCGCAAAGGTGAGGAGCGGCGCGACTTCGGCGTCGATCCGGTGCTGGCGCAGCGCGTCGACGACAAGCCCGCGCTTGAAATCGCGGTAGAGCCCGGGCGCAAGATGCTGCAGCGCGCAGCCGCCGCACTCGCCGAAATGCGGGCACGCTGGAACGACCCGGTCAGGCGAGGCCTGCAGCACCGAGACGAGATCGGCGCGCTTGCCGAGGACAGCCGCGTTGATCGCCTCGCCGGGCAGCGCGAACGGCACGTGGACCGGGCCGTTTTCGCCCATGGCCATGCCCTCCCCGTTCGACCCCAGCCGCTCGATGACAAGGCGCGTCACGGACGTTTCTCCGCACCGAGAAGGTACTCGGAATTGCCGTCGCCGCCTTCGATCGGCGATGCGGCAAGGCCGCGGACCTGCCAGCCGTCAACGGTTGCGAGCCAGTCCGCGACCTCGGCGGCTGCCTGCCGTGCGACCGGCTTTGGCACGATGCCGCCCTTGCCGATTGCCTCGCGGCCGGCCTCGAACTGCGGCTTCACCAGAAACAGGCCGAAAGCACCGGGCGCGGCAAGCTCGAGCGCCGGCGGCAGCGCCAGACGCAGTGAAATGAACGAGACATCGCTGACCACGGCCTCGGGACGTGCGTCGCCGAGATGGGTTGCGGCCAGGTCTCGCGCATTCAGCCCCTCCAGCACCGTAACGCGCGGATCGTCGCCGATGGCGGGCGCGATCTGCCCGTGCCCGACATCGACCGCGAAAACATGGCCGGCGCCGCGTTCGAGCAGCACCTGGGTGAAGCCGCCGGTCGACGCGCCGATGTCCAGCGCCAGTCGCCCGGCCGGATCGAAGCCGAAATGATCGAGACCGTGGACGAGTTTCAACGCAGCGCGCGAGACCCATGACGCCGCCGGATCGTCGACCGCGATCCGGTCGCCCGCCGCCACCGGATCGCCAGGCTTGGCCGCGATGCGGCCATTGACCACGACAGTTCCCCGCAGGATGGAATCGCGGGCGCGCGATCGCGTGGCCGACAGGCCGCGCGCGACGAGGGCCTGGTCAAGCCGCATGGTTTGCTGGCGGATCCGAGCGTTCACGCGCCCGCATTGCCCCAGCCGACCGGCCAGCGCAAGCGGTCAGTCGGCGCGCAGCGATCCCGTGGTGATGGAATCGGCTGCCCGCTTCGGGGCCGGCGGCCTGTTGTCGTTGTCGGCGCCGACTGGAATGGCGGCCATGTCGATCGAACCGCGGATATCGCCGATCCGCGATGCCACATGGTCCTTGATCCATTGTTCCAGTTGCCGGTCGTGTCCGGCCGAAAGGGCCGGCCCGGCGCAAAGGGCCGCGATCATCGCCGCGCGCAACCACGTCATTTCCGTTCTCCCAGTCGGGAGCGGTTCTATCAGCAATGACTTGCGAAACGCCTGACGAACGCGGTGAACGCCAGGCAAATACCCTTGGGAAACATCAGGTTAATTCAGGCGCGCAACGCGCCGATCCGCGGGTCGCCAAGCGCCTGGCGCACCGTGCGGACAATGCCACGATGATCAAGGCCGGCGTCAGCATACATCTTCTCCGGCTTGGCATGATCGACGAACCTGTCCGGCAGGACCAGCGGGCGCACCTTGAGACCACACTCCAGCAGGCCCGCCAGGGCCAGATGGTGCAGCACCTGGGCGGCGAATCCGCCGATCGCGCCCTCCTCGACCGTGACCAGCACTTCATGGTCACGGGCGAGCCGCGTGATCAGGTCCGTGTCCAGCGGCTTGGCAAACCGGGCGTCGGCCACGGTGGTCGACAGGCCCGAGGCTTCCAGTTCCTCCGCCGCCGCAATGCAATCGGCAAGGCGTGTGCCGAATGACAGGAGCGCGATCTTCGTGCCCTGGCGGACTATGCGGCCGCGCCCGATCTCGAGCGGCTCGCCACGGGCCGGCAATTCGACACCGACGCCATTGCCGCGCGGATAGCGGAACGAGATCGGCCCATCGTCATATTCGGCCGCCGTGCGCACCATGTGCTTGAGTTCGGCCTCGTCCGCCGCGGCCATGACGACGAACCCCGGCAACGAGGCCAGGAACGTCGTGTCGAAGGCGCCGCAATGGGTCGGGCCGTCGGCGCCAACGAAACCTGCGCGGTCGATCGGGAAGCGCACCGGCAGGCGCTGGATCGCCACGTCGTGCACGACCTGGTCATAGGCACGCTGCAGGAAGGTGGAATAGATCGCGGCGAACGGCTTGTACCCTTCGGTCGCAAGCCCGGCGGCAAAGGTGACCGCATGCTGTTCGGCGATGCCGACATCGAACAGGCGCTTGGGAAACACCTCGCCGAACAGGTCGAGGCCGGTCCCCGTCGGCATGGCGGCGGTGACAGCGACAATCCGGTCGTCGTGGCGCGCCTCCTCCACCATCGCGGAGGCAAAGACGCTGGTGTAGGACGGGGCGTTGGCCGGCGGCGAGGCCTGCGCGCCGGTAATGACATCGAACCGGGAAACGCCGTGATACTTGTCGTCTGCGGCTTCCGCCGGCGCGTAGCCCTTGCCTTTCTGGGTGACGACATGGACGAGCACAGGTCCGCGGCAATGGTCGCGGACATTCTTCAGCACGGGCACCAGATGCTCCAGATTGTGGCCGTCGATGGGACCGATGTGGTAGAAGCCGAGCTCCTCGAACAGCGTGCCGCCGGTGACGAAGCCACGGGCATGCTCGACAGCGCGGGTGATGGCGCGATCGACCGACTTGCCGAGGTAGGAGGTCATGCGCTTGCCGAAATCGCGGAACCCCTGATAGGTCCGGCCGGACGCCAGCCGCGCCAGGTAGGCCGACAGCGCCCCGGAAGGCTTGGCAATCGACATGTCGTTGTCGTTGAGGATGACGATGAGCCGCGCATCCATCGCGCCGGCATTGTTCATCGCTTCGAACGCCATGCCGGCCGACATCGAGCCATCGCCGATGACGGCGATCACGTTGTTGGTGCGGCCGTCCATGTCGCGCGCCACCGCCATGCCAAGACCGGCGGAGATGGAGGTGGACGAATGGGCCGCGCCGAACGGGTCGTAGATGCTCTCGTCGCGCTTGGTGAACCCCGACAGGCCACCCTCCTGGCGCAGGGTGCGCAACCGGTCGCGTCGCCCGGTCAGGATCTTGTGCGGATAGGCCTGGTGGCCGACATCCCAGATCAGCCGGTCCTCGGGCGTGTTGAAGACATAGTGCAGCGCGACCGTCAGTTCGACGACGCCGAGACCGGCTCCAAGATGGCCACCGGTTTGCGAGACGGCATCGATCATCTCGGCGCGCACTTCGGTGGCCAGTTGCGGCAGGTCGGATTCGGCCAGGCGGCGCAGGTCCGAGGGCCATACGACCGTGTCGAGAAGCGGGGTATGAGGTCCTGGCGCTGACATGTCCGGTTCGATTTCTTCCCGTTCCTTCAGGTGGCAACCCGGCGCGGCGGAATCAATGCCGGCGGGCCCGGAGTTTCATTGCGGATCGAGCGGCTCGACGCCGGCGGGCTTGCCTTCCCGCGACAGGCGGATCTTTTCGACCTTGTCCTCGGCCTGCTTCAGCAGCGTCTCGCAATGGCGCTTCAGCGCCTCGCCGCGCTCGTAGATGGCGATGGACCGGTCGAGCGGCACTTCGCCCCGCTCCAGGTCATCGACGATCCGTTCCAGTTCGGCCAGCGCCTGCTCGAAGCTGATCCCGGCCAGCGCATCCTTGTCTTCAGCCATCGCTCATCCTCTCATCAGGCGCGCCACGTGGGCGGCAGCGGACCAGGCCAGTCCCTGCAGGTCGTAGCCGCCTTCCAGGATCGAGACCAGCCTGTTGCCGGCATGCCGGCCGGCCAGGTCCATCAGGCGGCCGGTGGCCCAGTCGAAATCCCCCTCCACAAGGTTGATTTCGGCAAGCGGGTCGCGGAAATGCGCATCGAATCCGGCGGAAATGACAATCAGATCCGGCCGGAATGCATCGACGGCCGGCAGGATGCGGGTCTCGAAAGCGTCCTTGAACTGCGCCGAGCCGTCCCCGGCACTCAACGGGGCGTTGACGATGTTGCCGGCCCCGGTCTCGTTCTTCTCGCCGGTGCCCGGATAGAGCGGCATCTGGTGCGTGGAGCAGTAGAGAACGCTCGGATCGGACCAGAAGATGTCCTGGGTGCCGTTGCCGTGGTGCACGTCCCAATCGATGATGGCAACACGCTCGGCGCCGAAGGCCGACTGCGCATGACGCGCGGCGATGGCGGCCGTATTGAACAGGCAGAACCCCATGGCGCGCTCACGCTCGGCATGGTGTCCGGGCGGCCGGGCGGCGACGAAGACATTGGCGGCGCTGCCTTCGAACACGTCGGCAACAGCCGATGTGGCGGCGCCAACGGCGTGAATCGCCGCCTCGTAGCTCTTCGGCCCGACCGCGGTATCGGCGTCGATGCGCTCGATTCCCTCCATCGGGATGGAAGACAGGATGTTTTCCAGGTGATGGTCCGGATGAACGGCGAGGATCGACCGCGCTTCGCCCTTCGGCGCCATGCGCCGGTCAAGATAGGCGAAGCGTTCGTCCTCCAGCACCCGATCGATCACGCGCAGGCGATCCGGCCTTTCGGGATGGCCGGGCAACGCCACATGGTCCAGGAAGATCGGATGGTGGTAGAGGCGGGTGGACATGCGATCGTCTTATCAGTCCGGCCGGAAAAGGAAAAACCCTTTCCGCGCCGGCAAACAGTTCAGGCCGGGCGCGGCGCACCCCTGATCCAGGCCAGCGCCTTTTCGCCCAGTTCGCGAAACTGGCGCGAGGCCTCCGACAAGCGGCGCGCCCACACCGGATCGGGGGCCTGGCCCGCGGTGACGCGGAAATACACCTCCATCAGGGCGGCAATGGCGAAGGGTTCGATCAGCGCCGCCTTGACTGCCCAGGCAAAGACGATCGCTGCGACAAAGGCCCAGCCGCCCGATTGCCCCGGCGCGAAGTAGAGAAGCGCGCCGGCCGGCGCGATCACGACGAGGAAGACGATCAGCGACAGGATCCAGCTCAACACCGTCAGCCAGACCGCGTTCTTGACCATGACCTTGGCGTTCTGGCCGTAAAGCACGATGCCGCGCTGCGCCGTTTCCCAGGGGTTGGCGGAGTTTTCGCGCACGATCAGGCCGAGCACGATCTCGTCGACGAATGTCAGCGACATCCTGATGATGGCGTTCACGAACCGGACGAGCGAATCGAGGCCGGGAATCGGGATGAACGCGGCGATGCCGCCGATCAATCCGGTGATGGCGCGCAGCGCGCCCTTGACCAGTTGGTCAAGCGCGAACAGTACGTTGGCTTCGGTGAACCGCTCGGTGACGATGGCGCGGCCGTAGTCGACCTGGCTCCCGCCGCCCGGGATGTCGCGTCCCTCGATGAGATGGACCATTACGGCGACATGGCCGGCCTTGACCATGTAGAGGATCCATTCGCGCAGCCAGTAGACAATACCGGAAACAAGGGCAAAGCCGACGATGCCGCCGCCGAAGGCGAAGCCCGCCGGGCCTTCCGGATCGCCCGAGATGTGCCCGACGCCATAGCCGATCGCCCCGCCGCCGCCGATGGCCAGCATGTAGGCGAGCGTGATGGCGAAGTAGATCGCCATGCGCAGGGCAAGGTAAGGCCAGGTCTTCGCCATGATGGAAAGCGTGCGGCCGATCGAGAAATCCCAGAGCATGCGTGTCCTCCTGCCCTTTGCTGCGTCTTGGTCGCAGCGCCTGGCACCAGGGTTCACGCGCTGCCCGTCATCCCTCGATGATTTCGGTGGCGCGCAACTCGATGCCGAATCCGTCCAGGCCAACGTAATGGCGTTCCCGCGTGGCGAGAAGACGGATCGAGTTCACGCCCAGATCCTTCAGGATCTGTGCGCCGAGGCCGATTTCGCGCCATTCGTTCTCGCGGCTGCGGGCTTCGGCATGGTCCTCGCCGCCCCCCGGGCGGACACGATCATGATGGCCGACGCCGACCGACCCTTCGCGCAGGTAGATGATGATGCCGCGTCCGCCGGCGCCGATGCGGCGCACGGCATCGGCCGCGCCCGGTCGCGCGCCGAACACATCGGTCACGACATTCTCGGAATGGAACCGCACAAGTACGTCCTCGCCGTCGCGGATGTCGCCGAAAACCAGCGCGAGATGGTGCATCGGCTCCCAGGCCAGCTTGTAGACATGGGCAATGGCCGGGCCGGCCAGTGTCTCCACCGCCTCGGTCGACAGGCGTTCCACTACCGTTTCCTTGCGCTGGCGATGGGCAATGAGATCGGCGACCGTGACCTGGGTCAGCCTGTGACGCTCGGCGAAGTCGCGGACCTGCGGCCCGCGCATCACCGTTCCGTCGTCGTTGACGAGTTCGCAGATCACGCCGACCGGCGGCAGGCCGGCAAGCTTGCACAGGTCCACCGCAGCCTCGGTATGACCGGACCGCATGAGCACGCCGCCTTCGCGCGCCACGAGCGGGAAGATGTGCCCGGGACGGACGAAATCCGACGGGCCGGCATTCGGATTGGCGAGATTGCGCACCGTGGCGGTGCGGTCGTCGGCGGAAATGCCGGTCGTGGTGCCGTGCCGGTAATCGACCGAAACCGTGAAAGCGGTGGTGTGGGCGCTTTCGTTTTCCACCACCATCGGCGCCAGGCTGAGCCGGCGCGCCTCCTCGCGCGGCATCGGCGTGCAGACGATGCCGGAGGTGTGGCGCACGATGAAGGCCATCTTCTCCGGCGTGCAATGGACGGCGGCCACGATCAGGTCGCCCTCGTTCTCGCGGCCGTCATCATCCATGACGACAACGATCTCGCCGCGTTCGAAGGCGCGTATCGCCTCCACAACCTTCTTCTGTTCGTAAGCCATGAGGATTCCGTTCAGGAGCGGCCGGTCTGGCCGCGATGTCTGAGATAGTGGTCGGCGACGGCACAGGCCACCATCGCCTCGCCGACCGGCACCGCGCGGATGCCGACACAGGGATCGTGCCGTCCCTTCGTGACCACATCGACCTCGTTGCCATCGCTGTCGATCGAGCGGCGCGGCGTCAGGATCGACGACGTCGGCTTGACGGCAAAACGGGCGACCACCGGCTGCCCGGTGGAGATGCCGCCGAGGATGCCGCCGGCGTGATTGGACAGGAACACAGGCGCGCCATCCGTGCCGCGCCGCATTTCGTCGGCATTCGCCTCGCCGGTCAGGCGAGCGGCATTGAACCCCTCGCCGATCTCCACGCCCTTGACCGCGTTGATCGACATGAGATTGCCGGCAATGTCCTGGTCGAGCTTTCCGTACACCGGCGCGCCAAGCCCCGCCGGCACGCCGTCCGCGACGATCTCGACGATCGCGCCGACCGAGGACCCGGCCTTGCGGACTTCGTCCAGATAGGCGGCAAAGACCGGGACCGACGCGCGGTCGGGCGTGAAGAACGGGTTTTCGGGATCATCGACGAACGACCAGTCCCAGTTGGCGCGGTCGATGTCCTTCGTTCCCATCGACACCAGCGCGCCACGGACGCTCAAGCCCGGCACAACCAGCCTTGCAAGGGCACCGGCGGCGACGCGTGCGGCGGTCTCGCGCGCCGACGAGCGGCCGCCGCCACGGTGGTCGCGCAGCCCGTACTTGGCCTCGTAGGTGAAATCGGCATGGCCGGGGCGGTACTGGCGGGCAATCTCGCCATAATCCTTCGAGCGCTGGTCGGTGTTTTCGATCAGCATGGCGATCGGCGTGCCGGTCGTCACCAGCGCGTCGCCATCCGCGATGACCCCGGACAGGATGCGCACCTCGTCGGCTTCGCGGCGCTGGGTGACAAAGCGCGATTGGCCCGGCCGCCGGCGGTCGAGGTCGCGCTGGATGTCGGCCACCCGGAAGCGGATTCCCGGCGGACAGCCGTCGATCACGCAGCCGAGCGCCGGCCCGTGGCTCTCGCCAAAGGTGGTGACGCGAAAAAGGTGGCCAAACGTGTTGTGCGACATGAAATCCGCCGGAACCAGGCTGAAGCCTTCTATTGGCCTTCTCCGCGCCGGTCAAACGCCGCGGTGACGAGCGAATTTTGACACATTCTCAATGTTCCTGTTGGAGTGGAGAGACACGAGCCGGCGCGCGCGCCGAAAACACACAAGAAGAACCCGATCGGGAGCCCCATGCGCCATTTCCTTGCCGCCCTCATCACCATCATCACCATGACCGACGCCGTGCTGGCCGGCGAGGCGGAGGGCGCGATCAAGAAGATCGATCCCGACAGCCAAGTGATCACGCTCGACAATGGCAAGGCCTACAAGCTGCCGGGCGAATTCGACATCGACGCCATCAAGGTCGGCATGACCGTTCTCATCGCCTTCGACACGGTCGATGGCGAGAACCTCATCACCGACATGGAAGCCGCCGAGCAGTAAGGCTCAAAGCCACTCCAGCCGATCGCCTGACACGCGCAGCAGCCGGTCCTGCGGGATGGTCAGCGTGGCCGCCTTGTATTCCGACAGGCCGTTGCGGCGGAACAGCGAGCGAACGATGCCGCCATGCGCCACGACCACGGTCGGGCCTTTCAGTTCATCGAACACCGGCAGCACCCGCGCCATCAGCATGGCGTAGCTTTCGGCGGCCGCGCCAGGCGGAACGAAATTCCACTTGTCGCGGTCCCGCGCGGCGATCGCGCCGGGCGTCTCCCTTTCGATTTCGGCAAAGGTGCGGCCTTGCCAGTCGCCGAAATGCACCTCGACAAGGCGCGCATCGGTGACATAGGCGTCCGGATCAAGGCCCATGGCGCCGCGCACGATTTCCATGGTCTCTCGTGTGCGCCCCATGGGCGAGGCGATGAAGCGGAAGTCCTCGGCCTGCCCGATCAGTCGCGCCAGCCGGCGCCCGTTGCCAAACGCCTGATCCCGCCCGAGCGCGTTGATCGGCACGTCGGCCTGGCCCTGCAGGCGGAATTCCGCATTCCAGTCCGTCTGGCCGTGGCGGATGACATAGAGCGGCGGCTGCGGAGGCATGGCGGACATTCGACGATTGTCGGGACTGGGATCAAACCTTAGCGGTTGCGCATGGGCGCGGCAAACCCGCCGCGGCGCCGCTCGCTCAGTCCTTGCCGGAAGCAATCACCGTCGCGATATCCGGCGCATCGACGGCCTTCATGCCGACGACATGGTAGCCGGAATCGACATGCAGGACCTCGCCGGTCGTGCCGCGCCCGAGATCGGACAGCAGGAACATGGCGGTATCGCCGACTTCCTCGATCGTCGTGGTGCGCTTCAGCGGCGAATTGAGCTCGTTCCATTTGAGGATGTAGCGGAAATCGCCGATCCCGGAGGCAGCAAGCGTCTTGATCGGACCGGCCGAAATGGCATTGACGCGGATGCCCTTGCCGCCAAGGTCGACGGCAAGATAGCGCACGCTTGCCTCGAGCGCGGCCTTGGCCACGCCCATGACATTGTAGTGCGGCATCACCTTCTCGGCGCCATAGTAGGTCAGCGTCAGCAACGCGCCGCCGTCCTGCATCATCGGCTCGGCCGCCCTGGCGAGCGCGGTGAAGGAATAGACCGAGATGTCCATGGTCATGAGGAAATTGTCGCGGCTGGTCTCGACGTATCTGCCGACCAGTTCATCCTTGTTGGAAAAACCGATGGCATGGACGAGGAAGTCGAGCTTGCCCCAGCGCTCGCCGATCGCGGCGAAGGTCGCGGCGATGGTCTCCGGGTCCGACACGTCGCAATGCCCGACCGCCCAGGCGCCGAGTTCGGTCGCCAGCGGTTCGACGCGCTTGCGCAGCGCATCGCCCTGCCAGGTGAGCGCGATGTCGGCGCCCTGGTCACGCAGCGACTTGGCAATGCCCCAGGCGATCGAGCGATTGTTGGCCAGGCCCATGATGAGGCCCTTCTTGCCCGCCATCAAACCGTTCGAAACCGTCATGTCCGCGCTCCGTTTGATCGACGGTTCCGACCGCCGACCGCCGCGTATCGCATAGCGGCCGGACGGCATCAAGATTGGCCGGTCAATCGGCTCGCGCGGCGGCGCGACGCGTCATGAGCGCCTCGAGATCGTCATCGGCCTCGGGAAGCATGATGCGGACATGGGCGAAAAGGTCGCCGTGGCCGCCGGTCCTGACCGGCAACCCGCGTCCCTTCAGCCGGAGCACACGATCCGAACTCGACCACCGCGGCACGGCCAGGGCGACGCGGCCGGTCAGGGTGCGGACCGCGATCTTGCCTCCAAGCACCGCATCGGCGAGCGGGACGGCCACATCGACATGCAGGTCGCGTCCCTTCACCTCGAAATCGGCGTGGCGGGCGAACTTCACCGTCACCATGGCATCGCCTGCGCCGAGCGCGGAGCGCCGGCCCTGCCCCTTCAGGCGGATGACCTGGCCATCCTCGACATAGGCCGGCAGCTTGACGGAGAGTTTTCGGCCATCGGGCATCTGTGCGACGACGGTCGCCCCGCTCGCGGCCTCCTCCAGCGTCACGTCGAGCATGGCCTCGACATCGCCGCCACCGCGCGCCGCGCTGCCGCCGCGCGCCGAGGCGGCAAAGGCATCGCCGAACAGATTCCCGAACATGTCCTCCATCCCGGCGGGCCCGCCCGGGCCGGAGCGGAATTCGAATTGCGCGCCACCGGGGCCGCGGCCGGCCCCGCGACGGAATCCGGCGAACGGATCGCCACCGCCCTCGAAGCCGGAAAAACGCGGCTTGCCGTCGGCGCCGATCTCGCCGCGATCGTACTGCCCCCGCTTCTTCTCGTCGCCAATGATCTCATAGGCCTGGCTGGCCTCGGCGAAACGCTCCTTGGCGCGCGGATCGTCGCGGTTCTGGTCCGGATGGTGCTTCTTGGCGAGCCGGCGGTAGGCCTGCTTGATGGTCTTGGCATCGGCGGTGCGGGAGACGCCGAGCACGTCATAGGGGTCGCGCATGATCGTCCTCGTCCCGGTTCAGGGTCAGGTCATGACCGCATGACCTTTTCGGCCTGAATATGCGACTTGCTAGGAAGAAATTCCAGTGTCCGAACTCAGACTGCGAAGAACCGGATCATCTGCCAGACGCCGGCCGCGGTGCGGCAGGTTTCGCCCTCGAACAGGCCGACGCCCTCGTAGTTTTCGCGGCTGGTGCGAAAGATCCGGCAGGTCTTGCCGGCGCGGGCGACCTCGCGCAGCGCCTCGATCGCGCCGCGGGCGCCGGTTTCCTCGTTTGTCCAGGCCAGCGGGCGCATTGCCACTCCCCGGGGGTCGGCCTGCGCCACCGCGTCGCGGATAACCTGCTCGTCGCTTCCCGATTCCACGTCGTCCGCAGCGACCGATCCGGTCACGGCGGCGCGATCGACGCCGGCGCCGGCCGGGCCGAATCCGGCCGAGTTGCAGCCGGAGAGAAGCACCGGGGCGGCAACAACACTCGCAAAGACGAGGCCAAAGGACGCAAGACGGGCTTGCATGACGCGTGACATTCGGCAATCTCCCGCCCGCCGGTGGTTTCCGGCAGGCTGTCCACGCCGCATCATGGTTCAGCAGGAGTTAACAGTGAGTGACTTCACCGAAGCCGCCGATCCGTTGGCGCTTTTCGCCGAATGGCTGGCCGATGCCGGCCGCAGCGAACCGAACGACCCCAACGCGGTGGCGCTTGCCACCGTCGACAGCGACGGGTTGCCCGATGTGCGCATGGTGTTGCTGAAGGACTTCGATGCCGACGGGTTCGTGTTCTACACAAATTTCGGCAGCGCCAAGGGCCGGCAGATCCTGGCCAGCGGCAAGGCGGCAATGTGCTTCCACTGGAAAAGCCTGCGGCGCCAGGTGCGGCTGCGCGGACCGATGGAGACGGTTTCGGACGCCGAGGCGGATGCCTATTTCGACAGCCGCCCGCGCGGCAGCCGCATCGGGGCCTGGGCGTCGAAGCAGAGCCAGGCGCTGGAGAGCCGTTTTGCGCTCGAAAAGCGCGTTGCCGAGTTTACGGCCCGCCATGCCATCGGCCATGTGCCGCGGCCGGAATGGTGGTCCGGCTTCCGCATGCGCCCGGTCTCCATCGAGTTCTGGCATGACCGCCCGTTCCGCCTGCACGACCGCATCCGGTTCTCGCCAACGCCAGCAGGCTGGACGACGACGCGGCTTTATCCCTGAGGCTCAGTCGCCGAAATCGTCGGTGTCGGCCGGTTCCACGCCGGCTGGCGTGCCAAGGTTCACCGCGATGCGCCAGAAATGGTAGGCGACGCGATCGAGCCACCGGATGCCGTCGAGGCGCAACATGGCGGCATCGGCGCCGATTGAACCGGTCGCGGCTTCGGTGATTGTCATGGCGCGGTAGGAATCGCGGTTCCCGGCATAATGGCGCTGCAGCCGGCCAAGCCGGTCGCGCTGGGCGCCGATGTCACCGGTGTCGACAATCCGTTCAGCGATGCGTGCGAGCATGCGCGCCATCTGCGCCAGCTTCGGCTCGTCATCGAGCGCCTCGATGCGCAGTTCCTGGCCAAGCCGGCGGTGCAGGCGCAACTGGTGGTCCAGCACATGCATGGCGGCGCGCTGCTGGTCGTGATTGTGGGTGTCTGACGGCGCGGTGGCGATCCGGTCGAGATAGAGCCGGGTTGCGGCAAGCGCCTCGCCGACGGGCGCATACATGCCGCGATCGGTGGTGGCGCGACCCTCGGTGAGGAACCGGCCGAGCAGTCCGGCCTGCTCCACCGCGATCCGGCCCAGCGTGGCGGTCGCCGCGTCGACGGCGCTCCCGGCTTCCGGCAGCAGCCGTTCGTCGAGGCCGGCGAGCAACGCCACACCCCGCTCGGGCACCATGCGCTCGATCAGCGCGGCGAACTGCGTCACGAACGGCAGCACGATGAGGATGCCGACGACGTTGAACCCGGTGTGGAAGCCGACGAGGGCCAGTTCGCCACTGTCGCCGGTGATCCGTTCGGCGAGCGCGAGCATGGGATCAAGCGCCGCATAGGCGAACATCGCGGTGATGAGGTTGAGGGTGACGTGCGCCGCGCCGGTGCGGCGCATCGCCGTCGAGCCGCCGATGGCGGCGACGAGCGCCGACACTGTGGTGCCGACATCCATGCCGATGACCAGGGCGGCGGCCTGCGGCAGGCCGATGACGCCGGCATTGAGGGCGGCAAGCGTGGTGGCGACGCCGGCACTTGATGACTGGGTGACGATGGTCATGGCGACGCCCGTCCCCATCAGCGCCAACCGTCCGCCCCAGCTGTTTCCGGGCAGCACGCCGCCCTCGAGCAATGGCCCCGCCGTCTCCAGCGTCGACTTGAGCGTATCCAGGCCGAGGAACAACAGGCCGAAACCGGCCAGCGCAAAGCCGGCATGGGCGACCTTTCCGCGTCCGAAGCGCCTGACCAGCGCTCCCGCGGCGATCAGTGCCAGCATCGGCGCGGCGATTGCGAACTTGAACCCGAACAGCGCGACCAGCCAGCCGGTAACGGTCGTGCCGATATTGGCGCCGAACACGATGCCGACGGCCTGGATGAAGGACAACGCGCCTCCGCCGACGAGGCCAACGGTCGCCACGGTGACGGCGCCGGAGGACTGCAGGATCGCGGTGATGCCGGCGCCGGTCAGCACCCCGGAGACGGCGTTGCGGGTAAAGCGGGACAGCCAGCGGCGAAGGCGGTCGCCGGCGAGCGCGCGCAGACCCTCGGTCATGATGATGATGCCGAGCAGGATCAGGCCAATGCCCCCGAGAGCGGTCAGGACAGAGGTGGACATGGCCTGTTTATGCCGCTGGCGGGCGATCTTTCAAATGCGTTTGATCAAGCGCCCTTGCCGCGACTCATGAATGCCATGAAGGCCTGGCGGGCCTCGTCGGAGGTCAGCCGCTCACGAAAGGCGCGCCCCTCCGCCTCGATGCGGGCCACGAGTTCGGTGCGGTCGCCGCGCAGGAAATCGCGGGCGATGCGGAGTGCCTGCGGCGGCTTGGCGGCAATGCGCTCGGCGGCCGCAAGTGCCGCCGGTTCGAGTTCATCCTCGTCGACCACGGCGCTGATGAGTCCGGCGGCGGCGGCATCGGCGGCGGGCAGGCCTTCGCCGAGGCCGAGCATGGCGAAGGCCCGCTGCGAGCCCAGGATGCGGGGCACGAGCAGGCTCGATCCCGCCTCGGGAACCAGGCCAAGATCGACGAACGGCGTCGAAAATACCGTGCGCGATGTGGCAAAGGTCAGGTCTGCATGGAGATGGATCGTCGTTCCGATTCCGACCGCGATGCCATCGGCCGCGGTCACCAGCGGCTTCTCCAGCCTTGCCAGCGCCATCAGGAAGTCGAAGACCTCGCGCCCGCCCTCGCCGCCCGTGGCAACCGCCATGAAGTCGGCGATGTCGTTGCCGGCGGAAAAGGCGCCCGGCACGCCAAACATCACGTGGCAGCGCACCGATGCATCGGCGTCTGCGGAGACGAGCGCCGCCGCCATCGCGGCGTACATCGCCCGGGTGATGGCGTTCTTCTTTTCCGGACGGTTCATGCGCACGATCTGGAGCGTGTCCCGCCTTTCCACCACGATCCGGTTTCCGGTGTCACTCATGCGGCAAACTCCTCCTTCAAAGCCAACAGGCTGTCGGCGCCGTTGACGACCCGGTCGAAAAGCGCGGCAGCTTCGCCGAGGAGGTTTTCGGCGACGAAGCGGGCCAGTGCAATGCGTCCCGGATCGGCGGAGCGCGCCGCACCGGCTGCGACCAGCGTTGCGCCTAGTGCCAGGGCGAACAGGCGCAGATAGGGCGTTGCCCCGGCCAGCGCGGTCTCGACGGCGCCGGATGCCGACGCGCCGACCAGGAACGCGGTCGCCGCTTCGAGATTGGCCAGTGCCGAGGCCAGGAAATCCTCGGTGCGGCCAAACCCCGCCGGCGCGCCAGCGACATCGGCGATCGCCGCGCGCATTTCGCCGAACAGGGCCTCGACCTGCGCCCCGCCCGCCAGAGGCAGCTTGCGCTGGACGAGATCGATGGCCTGGATACCGTTGGTGCCTTCGTAGATCGGCGCGATGCGCGCATCGCGGTAGAGCATCGCGGCGCCGGTCTCCTCGATGAAGCCCATGCCGCCATGGACCTGGACGCCGAGCGAGGCGACCTCGACGCCGATGTCGGTGGAAAACGCCTTGGCCAGCGGGGTCAACAGGGCCGCGCGCTCCCGCCAGTGCGCCTCGCCGGTGCCATGCTCCATGTCGATGGCGTGGGCGCAAGCATAGCACAGCGCGCGCGCCATGGCGGTCATGCCGCGCATGGTGGCGAGGTTGCGCTGGACGTCGGGATGATGCGCGATCGGGCTCATGCCCGGGCCGGTGTCGCCGGGCGCGCGACCCTGGCGTCGCTCGCGCGCAAACGTCAGCGCCTTCTGTGTTGCCGCCTCGGCGACCGCCACGCCCTGCACGCCGATGGCGAGGCGGGCATTGTTCATCATGGTGAACATGCAGGCGAGACCGCGATTTTCCTTGCCGATCAGCCAGCCGACCGCGCCGGCCCCGGCGCCGTGGCGCCCGTCGCCATAGATCATCACACAGGTCGGCGACCCATGGATGCCAAGCTTGTGCTCGAGCGACTGGCAGAACAGGTCGTTGCGGAGGGTGAAATTCCCGGCGGCATCCGGCAGGTATTTCGGCACCAGGAACAGGGAGATGCCGCGCGTGCCGGCAGGCGCGTCAGGCAGGCGCGCCAGCACGAGGTGGACGATGTTGTCGGTGAAATCGTGCTCGCCGTAGGTGATGAAGATCTTCTGTCCGAAGATCCGGTAGGTGCCGTCGCCCTGCGGCTCGGCGCGGGCCCTGAGCGCGGCCAGATCGGAGCCGGCCTGCGGCTCCGTCAGGTTCATCGTGCCCATCCATTCGCCGGAGACGAGCTTGCCGAGCCAACGCTCGCGCAGTTCGGGCGAGCCGTGCTTCTCGAGTGCCTCGACCGCGCCCATGGTGAGCGTGGGTCCGAGCGCGAAGGACATGGAGGCCGAATTCCACATTTCCAGCGCCGCCATCGACAGCATGGTCGGCAGCCCCTGGCCGCCATGCTCGACCGGGCCCGGCAGGGCGTTCCAGCCGCCCTCGATCCAGCGGCGGTAGAGATCGCGCCACCCCGGCGGCGTTGTCACCACGCCATTTTCCAGGCGCGCGCCAACCGTGTCGCCGATGCGGGCAAGCGGCGCGATTTCCTCGCCGGCAAACCGCCCGGCCTCGGCCAGGACCGCCTCGACCAGATCGTCGGTCAGTTCGGCGAACCGGCCCTTGCCCAGGGCTTCACGAAGGCCGGCGACCTCGTTGAGGGCGAAGGCGATATCGGCCAGCGGCGCGCGATACATGGGGACCTCCTGTTGCGCAGACAGCCACTGTCTCTACGGGGCGATCGGGCGGCGTGCAATCAACCGGTTGACACCGGTACGGCGTCATTTCGCGCTGTTTTCCCGCGCAACGGCGCGCCAGCCGATATCGCGCCGGCAGAATCCGCCCGTCCAGCCGATGCGATCGACGGCGGCGTAAGCGATCCGCCGGGCCTCGCCAGCGGTAGCGCCGAACGCCGTCACGTTGAGCACGCGCCCGCCCTGCGCGACCAGCCGGCCGTCCGCCATCGCGGTTCCGGCATGGAAGACCCGGGCACCGGCGCTTTCGGCCGCCTCGATTCCGGTGATTTCCCCGCCACGCTCCGGTTCGCCGGGATAGCCGCGCGCCGCCATGACCACGGTCAGGGCAAAGCCCGGGCGCCAGCGCAGTTCGATCCCCTCCAGGCTTCCGGTCGCGGCGACATGGAGAATGCGTGCCAGGTCGGCATCAAGGCGCATCATCAGCACCTGGCATTCCGGATCGCCGAAGCGGACATTGTATTCGATCAGGCTCGGCCCCTTCCGGGTGAGCATCAGGCCGGCATAGAGAACGCCGACGAACGGCGTGCCTTCGGCAGCCATGCCGTCCACCGTCGGCTGGATGATCGTGTCGAACACCCGGCGCTGCATCGCGTCGTCGAGAACACTCGCCGGCGAATAGGCCCCCATGCCGCCGGTGTTGGGGCCGGTATCGCCATCGCCGACCCGCTTGTGGTCCTGCGCGGTCCCGAATGGCAGCACGGTCCGGCCGTCGGTGAGGCAGAAAAAGCTCGCCTCCTCGCCGTCGAGGAATTCCTCGACCACGACTTCGGCGCCGGCAGCGCCGAAAGCGCCGCCAAGGCACTCGTCGATGGCGCCGTGGGCCTCCTCGACCGATTGCGCTACCGTGACGCCCTTGCCGGCGGCCAGACCATCGGCCTTGACCACGATCGGCGCACCAAGGGCGGATACGTGGGCTTTCGCCGCAGCGGCATCGGCAAAGCGTCCATATGCCGCCGTCGGGATCCCGTGGCGGGCGCAGAAATCCTTGGTGAAGCCCTTCGACCCTTCAAGCCGCGCCGCGGCGGCCGACGGGCCGAAGGCGGGGAACCCTTCGGCGCGCAACCGGTCCGCCAGCCCGCCGACGAGCGGCGCCTCGGGTCCGATCACGACCAGTCCCACGGCATGAGCCTGGCAGAAGGCAACCACCGCGGCATGGTCGGCCGGATCCAGCGCCACGCATTCGGCCATGTGGGCAATGCCGGGATTGCCCGGCGCACACCACAGCTTTCCCGTGGACGGCGATTCGCGCAGCTTCCAGGCAAGGGCGTGCTCCCGCCCGCCCGAACCGATCAGCAGGATGTTCATGCGGCTTACCTCCACGGTTTGCTCCGGGGTCGCCCCCGGTAGGCGGCGCCTCCCGGCGGGTCAAGGCCGAGCAAGGTCACGGGCAATGCGTTTCGATCTCCCGTGTTTCGACCGCGACGTTTTCCCAAGGGCGGAGATAGCGGAACACCAGGCGCGCGTTGCCTGGCGAAACGCAGTCCACGCGGAAGGCAAAGACCGCAGGGGCGCCGGGCATCGGGTTTTCCGGCGCCTGATAGCCGAGTTCGACGATTTCGACGTGATCCGTCCCTGCCGAAACGGCAGGGTCGTAACGCCAGCGATATCCGGTGGAGGGATTCCCGGGCAGTTCGATGCGCTGCCCGGCGCCATGTTCGCTCGCCGCGACCTGGCCGCCGACGAAGATCGCCATTGCCGCGAAGAGCGTGGTCCCGACAAGGGTTCGCGCCATGCGATCGGTCATCCTGGAACTCCTTCCTTGCGCGCGGCACGTCCGGCGCCGCGGACGCCGCGCCTCTTCAGGCAGGCGGACGACGTTGCCAAGCCGGGCGTGCCTGTCCTAGAGCAGACATGGCATCACAGGAAACCGACAATGACCATCACACGAATCGACGCGGGCGACCGCATGAGCCAGGCCGTGATCCATGGCGGCAAGGTCTATCTGGCCGGCGTGGTCGCCGACGCGGCCGCCGGTGCATCCGTTCGCGCCCAGACCGAGGACGTGCTGGCGCAGATCGACCGGCTTCTGCACCGTGCCGGATCGGACAAGACGAAAATCCTCAAGGCCAACATCTGGCTGACCGATATCCGGACGTTCGCCGAGATGAACGCCGCCTGGGACGCCTGGGTGGTCCGGGGCCAGACCCCGGCGCGCGCCACGGTCGAGGGCAAGCTCGCCGCGCCCGGTCTCGATGTCGAGATCATGGTCGAAGCGGCGATCTGACCTCACCATGGAACCGGTCCAGTCCCGTACGTCGCAAGGCCGCGTGTCGGACGCGCCGACGGGCCACTGGGTCTACCGCGCGCTGCCGCGGGCCTCGTGGCCGTACGCCCAGCTGGCGCGCTGGGACCGACCGATTGGCTGGCATCTGCTGATGTGGCCGTGCTGGTGGTCGGCGGCGATGGCGTTCAGCGCCCCGGGATCGCCGCAAACCTGGGCCGGATTTGCCGCGCATCTCGTGCTGTTTGCCGTTGGCGCCATTGCCATGCGCGGCGCCGGATGCACCTGGAATGACCTGAGCGACGAGCAGTTCGACGCCAAGGTCGAGCGTACGCGCTCGAGACCACTGCCTTCCGGCAAGGTCACGCGCCGCCAGGCGTATCTGTTCCTCGGCGCCCAGGGGCTCACCGGCCTTGCCGTGCTCCTGATGTTCAACCGGTTCACGATCTGGACCGGCCTTGCCTCGCTGGCGGTCGTGCTGGTCTACCCATTCATGAAGCGCATCACCGACTGGCCGCAATTCGTGCTCGGCCTGGCCTTCTCCTGGGGCGCGCTGATGGGGTGGGCGGCTGTGTTCGGCCGTCTCGATGCCGCGGCATTCGCGCTCTACGCCGGCTCGATCCTCTGGGTAATCGGCTATGACACGATCTATGCCCACCAGGACAAGGAAGACGACGCCCTCATCGGCGTACGTTCGACCGCCCGCCTGTTCGGCCGGCACACCAAGGCGTGGCTTGCCGGGCTTTACGGCGGCGCGCTGGCGCTGATGGCGATCGCGTTCGCGCTGGTGCCGGTGCCGGTCCCGGCACTTGCCGGACTGGTGGCGGCGGGCGTGCACATGGCAGGGCAGATCCGCCGGCTCGACATCGACAACCCGGCCCAGTGCCTCAGCCTGTTCCGCTCGAACTTCACTGTCGGCGCCCTGGTGTTCGCCGGCCTCGTGGCCGGCGCAGTCTGGCCGGCGCTCAAATCGCTGATGTGACGGCCCTATTTCCGCGCGATGATTTCGGTGCCAGCGATGACGAGGCGTACGCCAAGGGTTCCGGAGGCGCGGCGGGCCTGGAAACGCGTCCGGCGGCGATTGACGGCCTTGCCCTTGCGCCGCGCATAGCTTTCGGCCTTGCCGAGCGTGGCCTCGAGCGGCCGGGCGATGCCGTCGGCCTCGACCAGCAGCATCGGCAGTTTCGCAGCCTTGGCCCAGGCACGCCAATCGGCTGCGATGTCATCGAGGTCGTCGGCCACGAGCAAGGGCACGCACAGATGCTTGTCTGGATGGTGCAGCTCGAGCGTCACCGTGACGCGGCCGTCGCCATCCTCGATCGCGCGGGCGGCCACTCCGGCGAACACGCGGAACGGCAGCGCGATCGACACCGGCAGGCCGGACCGGTCGAGGACGCGGCGCAGCCTGGCACCGCGTTCATCGATCTGGATGCTCACCTCGCCGAGATCGTCACGGCCGGCGTAGGTGACCGCCTGCGGCAGGCGGAACGGATCGAGGCGCAATGCTGCGCCGGCCCAGACGGGCTTCAGTTCGGCGGTCATGGTTCAACCCTGTCAACTTCGAGAGCCGTTTGCCGGTCTTCTCGCGGGCCGTTTCCCGGCCTCGTTGCAGGGACAATAAGCGGGCAATCGTGCCGTCGCGCTTAAGGGAGAGGGTTAAGTTTGCCTGACCGGGTTCAATGGTTAGCGGTTTGCAATGATCCCCCGGCCACCGGTCAAAGCAGCTTGCCCGGGTTCATGATGCCGTTCGGATCGAAGGCGTGCTTGACCCGGCGCATCAGGTCCAGGGCGACCGCGGGCGCGGTGCGCGCCAGCTCGTCGCGCTTCATGCGGCCGATGCCGTGTTCGGCGGATATCGAACCCCCCAGTCCGCGCACGACACCGTGAACCGCCGCATGCACGGCCTCCTCGTTGCGCAGGAAATCGTTATCGGCGATGCCATGCGACCGCGCGACATTGTAGTGCAGGTTGCCGTCGCCCATGTGCCCGAAGCAGACGATGCGGGCGCCGGGTGCGGCGCGCTGCACCGCGGCATCGGCGGTGGCGATGAACTCCGGAATCGCGGCGATCGGCACGGCGATATCGTGCTTGATCGAGGCCCCCTCGAATTTCTGCGCCCCGGGGATCGTCTCGCGGATCCGCCACAGCCGCTCGGCCTGCGGCTCGCCGGCGGCGATGGCCGCGTCGTCGACCAGGCCGTCCTCCAGCGCATTGGCAAGGACCCGCTCCATGGTCATGGCCGCGTCATGGGCGGACGTCAGCGAATCGATCTGCATCAGCACATGCCAGGCATGGGCGCCGGCGAGCGGGGCGACGAGGCCTGGAACATGGCGCAACGCGAACCGCAACGGACGGTCGCCGATCAGTTCGAATGACACCAGCGCCGTCCCGCATGCCGCGGACGCCTGCCTGAAGAGCGCCAGGGCCTGCGCTGGCGCAGACAGGCCGACCCAGGCGACGGCGCGGCCCGCAGGTTTCGGCAACAGCCTGAGCACGGCCGCGGTGATGACACCGAGCGTTCCCTCAGAACCGATGAACAGGTTCTTCAGGTCGTAGCCGGTGTTGTCCTTCTTGAGCTTGCGCAGGTCATCGAGCACGGCCCCGCCCGGCAACACCACCTCCAGCCCGAGGCACAGGTCGCGCGCCACGCCGTGCGACAGCGCCGCCACCCCGCCTGCATTGGTGGCGAGATTGCCGCCGATCTGGCACGAGCCCTCGGAGGCCAGAGACAAGGGGAACATGAGCCCGGCACGATCGGCAGCGATCTTGGCTTCGGACAGGATCACACCGGCCTCGACCGTCAGCGTGGCTGATTGCGGATCGAGCTCGCGGATCCTGTTCATGCGCGCCAGTGACAGAACGACCTGGCTGCCGTCCATGTCCGCGGTCTGGCCGCCGACGAGCCCGGTATTGCCGCCCTGCGGCACGATCGGCGTGCGGGTCTCGTCGGCCAGCCTGAGGATCGCGGCGGCTTCGGCGGTCGACGCCGGGCGCAGTACCAGGCCCGCCCTGCCGGTCCAGCGGCCGCGCGGCTCTTCATCGTGGGCCGCGGCATCGGCACCCGACAGCGCGTTGGCAGCGCCGACAATCGCGGCGAACCGCGCCTTCAGATCGTCTGCCATCGTCTCGGCCATCGCCTTACTCCCCGCGCGGGGCCGCCGCCCGCGCCAGCCGGTCATTGATGGCCTCGCCCAGGCCAAAGTCGGGAACAGGTTCGACCGCGATCACGCCGGTGCCAGGCCGGTCCAGCGCCCTGAGGTGCGAAAACAGGTTGCGCGCCGCCTCGGCGAGATCGCCGGTCGGAGAAAGGTTCAGAAAGGCGGCGGCGCGGTCCGCGCCCAGGGCGCGCTCCGGCCCGAAGCCCAGGAGTGCCTCGCCGGGCGCGACCGACCCGACCGAGAGCCGCACCATCGCGCGTGGCGCATAGTGCGAGGCCATCATGCCCGGCGCGACGATGGCGCCTGAGGCGTCGCGCTCCAGGCGGCGCCCGGCGACCTGCTCGATGTTAGCAACCGGAATGCCGCCGGGACGCAGCAATCGGGCCTGCCCGTTTTCGATCGCGACAATGGTGGATTCAAGCCCGAGCTCGGTCGGCCCGCCATCGACGATCAGGCCGATCCGATCGCCGATGTCAGCCTCGACCGCCTCCGCGCTGGTCGGCGACAGCCGGCCGGAGGCGTTGGCGCTCGGCGCGGCAAGCGGGCGGCCGAAGGCGGCGATCAGGTCGCGGGCAAACCCCCTGGGCATGCGCACGGCAACGGTGGACAGGCCGGCGAGCGCCAGGGGGTGGACCGGCGATCCCGGCGCCAGAGGCAGGACGAGCGTCAGAGCCCCGGGCCAGAATGCCGCGGCGAGCGTCTCCGCCAAGGCATCGAACATCGCAACCCGCCGGGCCATGGCCATGTCGGCGACATGGCAGATCAGAGGATTGAAGCGCGGCCGGCGCTTGGTCTGGTAGATCCTGGCGACCGAAGCGCCATCCGTGGCGTCGGCCGCAAGGCCATAGACTGTCTCGGTCGGAATCGCCACGCATTCGCCGCGCCCGAGGGCGTCGAGCGCGGCGGGCAAGGCTGCCGGCGAGGCGATGATTTCGGCCATCACATTGGTCTCCGCAGGCTTGCTACAGGCCGCGCCGCCCGGCAGCAAGTCGATCGATAAAATTGTACGGATCGATAAAACCGGAAAGAAAAAGTCCTGCGATATGGTCTGCGTGAACGGGACTCGGGTGGCTTTGAGATTTCTGCTTGCAATCGGGGGGACGGCCTTGCTCGCGCTGACGGCATCGGCGCAGGCCGGTTCGTTCGTGACCATCGCGCCGCCGAAGCCCGATGCGTCGCCCTCGATCGTTGCGCTCGGCGCACCGATGCCGCGCCCCGGGCGCGACGAGGCCGGTGTAGATCCGATCCGCACCACCGCCCTGCCCCGACCCGGCGTCCACCTGTCGCGGTCCATCATCGTGCTCGGTGAACCGGAGAAGGATGCCGAGACCGGCCATGTCGCGACCTACACCCTGCGCGAGCTCCGGCGCGTGCCGATGGTGTTGCGGGGCGGCGAGGCGGGCGGGGCATCCTCCACCATCCGGGCCAAGGTCGCCGAGGCGAGCACACCGGCCGGCGATACCGCGCCCGACGGCGCTGCCGGCGATACCGCGACGGGCGAAAAACCGTCGGACACCAGAAAACCCGCTTCGCCGGCCGATCCCGAGCCGAAGCCGGCCGTGGCGCCGGGTCCGGCCGCCACCCGCATGGAGTGATCCGAATTCAAGCGCGGGCTGATGCGCGTCAACGCGGCGCGCCGCCCAGGCATTACAATGGTGTCCGTGGCCAACCCGAAGGGAGGTTGTCATGAAACGCCTGATCAGAATGCTTGGACTCGGACTGATGGCGGTGATGCTCACTGTTGGAGCCGCAGTCGCCGATGAGTATCTCGGATCCTACGTTGCCCGGATCTCCAACGCCGACCACTACAATTCTGCCGGTGTGTATCTGGATTCCGCCGCGCAGATGGTGCGTCAGGACCGGGCGAACTACCACAAGTTCGGCATCCGCGACGGCGCGGATGATTCCGATCCGTGGTTCCGGACCAACGCGCAGCGCGCGCGCCTGCAATCCATGCTTGAACGCGCCGGCGCGATGAGCTCTGGGGTGCGCAGCGCCATCCGCAACGGCACGCCGCTGATCGAAGTCGAGGTGTGGAGCAACCACGTCCGCGTCAACCTGATGTAGGGCGTGCGTCCGGCCCCGCCCCGGCGGGGCCGGCTCTCAGCCGGCGAGCCTGGAGAAGTCCGCGACCCGAGCCGTGGCGCGGCGCAGTTCGTTGAGCAGCACCAGCCTGTTCATCCGGACCGCCGCGTCGGGATCGTTGACAAGGACGGAATCGAGAAACGCGTCGACTGGCGCGCGCAGGGCGGCGAGCGCGGTCATTGCCCCGGCGAAATCCTCGGTATCGATGGCGCGGCCGGACTTGTCGGTGGCGTCGTTCATCGCGGCAAACAGCGCGGTTTCCGCCGGCTCCCTGAACAGGCGGGCGTCGATGACGTGCGCGATGGCGGTGCCCTTTTTCTCCTCCGCGCCCAGGATGTTGGCGGCGCGCTTCCAGCCGGCGACGAGGTTCTTCCCGTCCTCGGTGTCGACAAAGGCGGCGAGCGCCTCGACCTTCTTCACCACGAGCACGAGGTCATCGTTGGCGGACCAGCCAATCTCCCCCCTTGAGGGGGAGATGCCCGGCAGGGCAGAGGGGGGTTGTATCCCCGAGGCATGCGGACTCCCCCCTGTCGCCTTCGGCGACATCTCCCCCCCGAGGGGGGAGATGGACGGTGCGAGCACGGCGTCGATCAGGTCGTGGCGCAGGCCCTTGTCCTTCAGCCAGGCCTTGAGCCGATCGTGGAAGAAGGACAAGAGGTCTGAACTCGTATTAATAGCTTTTATTTCAGAAAGCCTAATTACATCTACCCATCTTTTTACTATATTAACAGCTTTTTCTGTATTTACGAAAACTTTCGCTGATTCTAAATGTAGCTCTGTCCCCTTCTTATCAAGTGTCTCATCGACTAATTTTTGGAAACTAGGCGCATAATTTTCAAGAAATACCTCATCTACTCCCTCATCTGTAATATATTTTGTGCGCAGCAAGCGGATTAGATTATCGTTCAGATGATATCGTACCCTATTCTCCACCATCGCCCTGATCACGCCGAGCGCCGCGCGGCGCAGCGCATAGGGGTCCTTGGAGCCGGTCGGCTTTTCGTCGATGGCCCAGAAGCCGGTGAGCGTGTCGAGCTTGTCGGCGAGCGCCACGGCGATGGCGACGGGATCGGACGGCACGCGGTCGGTCGGCCCGAGCGGCTTGTAGTGATCCTCGATGGCAATGGCGACGGACGGGTGCTCGCCCTGCAGTTCGGCATATTTGCGGCCCATCAGGCCCTGCAGCTCGGGAAATTCGCCGACCACCTCGGTCTGCAGGTCGGCCTTGGCGAGGATCGCCGCGCGGCGGGCAAGGGCCGGATCCGCGCCCACGGCCGGTGCCAGGTCGGCCGCCAGCGCCGCGATCCTCTCCACCCGCTCGCCTTGCGTGCCGAGCTTCGCGTGGAAGGTGACACCGAGCCGGTCGAGCCGGGCCATGCGCTGGTCGAGCGGCTTCTTGAGGTCGAGGCCGAACTTTTCCGCCGATGGCTTCAGCGCCAAAAGGTCCGGCAGGTCAGCCTGGTCGGTCTTCCAGAAATGCACGGCATCGGAAAGCCGCGCGCGCACCACCTTGCCGTTGCCACGCATGATCTCCGCGCCGCCATCCGTGGCGGAAATGTTGGAGGCCAGCAGGAATCGCGGGGCAAGGCGCTCGCCGCCGCCGACCGGCCTTGTCACGAAACATTTCTGGTTGGCCTTGATGGTCAGCCGGATGATCTCGCCCGGAATGTCGAGGAATCGCTCCTCGAAGCTGCCCATGAGCACGACCGGCCATTCGACCAGGCCGGACACTTCCTCCAGCAGCGCCTCGTCCTCGACCAGTTCGAGACCGGAGGCGAAGGCGAGGTTGCGCGCATCGTCGAGGATCATCGCCTTGCGACGTTCGGCGTCGAGCACGACGAAGGCTTTCGCGAGCTTTTCGCCGTAGTCGTCGAAGCGGCGAACCTGGAAAGCCTCCGGCGCATGGAACCGGTGGCCGGCGGTGATGTTCCCGGACGAGATCCCGTCGATCTCGAAGGGCACGACGGCGGAGTCCGTATCGGTCGACAGGACGCACAGGATCGACTGCAAGGGACGCACCCAGCGCAATGCCCCCGGCCTTGCCGATGCCACGCCCCAGCGCATGGATTTCGGCCAGGAGAAGCCGCGCACGATGGCCGGCACGATTTCGGCGACGATGGCCGAGGCCTCGCGCCCGGGCCGCTCGCTCACGGCGACGTAGAAGGAGCCCTTCTTCGGGTCGGCCTGCACCGTGGCGTCGGCGATCGAGGCCAGCCCGGCCTTGCGCAGGAACCCCTGGATGGCAGCATCCGGCGCGGAGGTCGCCGGTCCCTTGATTTCCTCCCGCACCGGCTTCGAGCGCGCATCAAGGCCGCGAATGTCCAGCACGAGGCGGCGCGGCGTCCAGTACTCGCGAGCGCCTTCGTAGGTCAGGCCGGCGGCGACGAGCGCGTCCGTGACCTGCCGTTTCAGATCACCTGCCGCCTTGCGCTGCATGCGGGCGGGAATTTCCTCGGAACGAAGTTCGATGAGCAGGTCGGGCATGGGTCACTCGGCGCGCGGGACGGTTGCGCGGGCCATAGCAACTCGGCCCGGTCCTGTCACCCTGCCGGCCGTTCCGTGCACGCAAAGGCGCGGTCCCGGGGGAACAGGACCGCGCCAGTGGTGCGATGCCGGCGGATGCGCCGTCAGTCGGACGGGAGGATGACCTTGTCGATGACATGGATGACGCCATTGTCGGCCGCGATGTCGGCGGCAACCACCTTGGCGCCGTCCACCATCACGCCATCGGCGCCCTTGACGACGCTGATGGTCATGTCGCCCGTGTCCTTCAGCGTTGCCACCTCGGTGGTGCCGTCCTTGATGTCAGCGGCCATGATCTTCGAGCCGACGACATGGTACTTCAGGATGCCGGCAAGCTTGTCCTTGTTCTCCGGCTTCAGAAGCTCCTCCACCGTGCCCGCCGGCAGTGCCGCGAAGGCATCGTCGGACGGCGCAAACACGGTCAGGCTGCCGGGGGCGGAAAGCGCATCGGCAAGGCCCGCGGCCGAGGCTGCGGCCAGAAGGGTCTTGAAGGTGCCAGCCTTTTCGGCGACCGCGGCGATGGTATCGGCGCGGGCGGCGGAGGCCGCGAACAGGGCGAGCGGAAGCGTGGCGTAGATGGCGAATTTACGCATGGGGTTCTCCTGATTTTTCAGATCGAAGCACCGTTCTGCGGTGTCTTCTGCGCATCATTACGAACCGGTCCGCCCCGACGGATCAGAAAAAAATCGCATCAAATCAACGTGAGAAATGTGATCCGGATGCCAACGGATCACGTGTGGAACGTGCGGGCCGAGATGTTGATGTCGCCCCATTCCGCGATCGGCACCGGCACATCCGGAGCAAGCGCATCGATCAGGCGCCACCCGTCCGGGCCGGCCACGAGCGCGACAGGATGGACGCGGCGGGAAAGCGTCCCACGGGAATTGATCACCACGATGTTGCTGCCGCGTATGGCCCCGGCAATCGCCGCGATGCGAATGTCCGGCGGAACCGGGCTTGACGGATCAAGGCGGAACCGCCGCCGCGCGATTGCGATCTTCTCGCGCACGCCGTCGGGAAAGGATTCCAGCAGTTTCGAACGCGCCCGCTCGCCGGCCGGGCGCAGGCCCAGTGCCTCGAGTTCGGGGACCGGCGCGGCCAGCAGCACCGCCATCGCCTCCGCCTCGTCGCCGGCAAGGCCCGTCAGCCGCGTGCGGTAGTTGAACCCGAGTTCGACCCCGCCCTGTGCCCCGCGATGCACGATGATCGGCAGGCCGGCCTCGGTCATGGCGTCGACATCGCGCAGGATCGTGCGCGGCACGACCTCCAGTTCCCTGGCAAGGGCAGCGCAGGTCATCCGCCCGCGATTCTGCAGGAGCAGGAGAATCCGGAGCAGGCGGGCGGCGCGCATGGTGCAAAAATATATGACAATAGATGTCAGGTTAAGGGCCTTAAGGCGTCTTCGATCAGCGAGGAACCTGCCGATGAAGTCGTTCGAAACCAGCCGCATCATCGCCGCGCCGCCCAGGGTCGTGTGGCAAGTCCTGACCGACGCCCGCCGCCTTGCCGACGGGCGCTTCGGCATCCTCGCCATTGACGGCACCATCGCACCGGGATCGACATTCCGGCTGTGGTCCGAGGTCAGCCCGAAGCGGGCCTTCACGTTGAGTGTCACCGCGTTCGAACCGGATCGGCGCATGGTCTGGCGGAGCGGCATGCCGCTCGGCCTGTTCCGGGGCGAACGGACCTTCTCGCTCGAACCCGAGGGAGGCTCCACGCGGTTCCGCATGCGGGAGATCTACAGCGGCCCGCTGGCCGGCCTCATCGCCCGTTCGATCCCCGACCTGACCCCGTCCTTCGAAACGTTTGCCAACGGCCTTGCCGCCGCCACACAGGGAGACACACCATGACCACCGTGACCTATGGCACCGGGGAGAAGGACGATCCCTGGACACTCAAGACCCCGCCGCTGACATCGGAGTTCCAGGCCTGGCGCGACGAGGCCGCGCAGCCGCCCGCGCTGTTCATCCAGGTCGGAGCGACACGGTTGTCCTACCGCCTCGCCTGCCTCGAGGAAGCGTACGCGATGCTGCTTGCGCGCGGCGACTGGATGGAGCTGGGCACGGCCGATGAAGGCAAGCCGGTCAAGTCGGGCACTCTGGAAGCCTGGGCGCGCGATCCCGCCAACCCCGCCGGTGGCTACTACGGCCTGCGCAAGGGCTATCGCGGCCGTTTCGCAAACTACGTTCCGCCGGTCATGGAAGCGCTGGGGCTTGTCGAGCTGGAGCACAATGCGCGCAACAACCGGGTCCGCGCCTTGCCGCGCTGACCCGGCACGACGCGGTCAGAGCGCCTTGTGGCTGCCGTCGCAGAAGGGCTGACCGTTGGTCTGCTTGCAGGCGCAGAACCACTTGGTCTCGTCCTTCTCCGCGGTGAAGCGTACGGGGCGGAATTCCGAGCCCTTGTGGCTGCCGTCGCAGAACGGCTGGTTCTTCGACCTGCCGCAGGAACACCAGAAGTAATCCTTGCCGGCCTCGACCTCGATCGGCATCGGCGCTTTCGCCGCGACTTCACCCTTGGACATGAATGCTCTCCTCCATTGCCTGGAGGCGCCTTCCTAAGGCGATTCAACGGGGAGTGCCATGCGACAGGTTGTGAACGCAGCGTGTTGTCCGGTTCGACAGGTCAGTACCCGTACAATCCGTGACGGACTCCACCCTCCGCATCGAATGCCGTTTCGATCAGGCGCATGAATTCGTCATCGTCACGCTCCTTGGCGCGCCAAAGCGCGTGCGCCACGAGGTCGGCGTACTGAACCGCTCGGGAGGCTTTGCTATCGACGAAGAATGGGACATCGACGAGATTCTGAAGACGCCCCCAGCGATGCCCGTTCAGTTTGAAATCCCGCGTCAGCGCCTGCAAACGGGTTTCCAGGGTCGAATTGTCAAGTATGAGCAAACCCCTCTGGGTGTTGTTGGCCCGATGCATGCGACCGAGGAAACGGTCGAAACGGGAAATCACCTGTTCAAACGCGTATTCCAATGCGTCCTGCGGAGACACCGCCGTCTTTTCCACGACCGCGCCAAACAGGGCGCGTTTGCCCTGAAGCCGGTCGAATATGGAAAGGGCATCGGCATAGTGGCGCCTCCGTTCAGGTGGATGTCCGAGTTTTCTCCATGGCTTTCCGCCAGCGAGAATCTGGCTTGCATGAAACTCGATTTCCATGCCGCGACCCGGTGCGATACGCTCGGCCAAGTCGTCCAAATGTCGGTTTAAGAAGTGCACCTGCCGTTCGAAAACCGCTATCCCCGCCAGCGCGACGAAACGATCGGTGTTGTTGGCGACGGAACCCGCGTCATCAAGATACAGGAGGTACATACAACCAGAAATACAAAGACAGCCGGTCGGGTTCAAGACCCATCGAACCGCAGAAAAGGCGGCCCTACCGACTGTCAGTTCTTTTAATGGCGGTTTCGGGCCGGCCTGTCAAGCCGTAGCCGCCCCGCCGGCCTCGGTCATCAGGAAGGCCTCGCCGCAGCGGCGCGCAAGGTCGCGCACGCGCAGGATGTAGCTCTGCCGCTCGGTCACTGAAATGACACCGCGCGCGTCGAGCAGGTTGAAGACGTGGCTGGCCTTGATGCACTGGTCGTAGGCCGGCAGCACGCATCGGTGCAGCGCCGCGCCTTCGCCCGGGGCACCGGCGTCGAGCAGTGCGCGGCATTCGCCCTCGGCATCGTCGAAATGGCGGAACAGCTTCGCGGTGTCGGCATATTCGAAATTGTGCCGGGAATATTCCTGCTCGGCCTGCAGGAACACGTCGCCATAGGTCACCTTGTCGGCGCCGTCGCGTCCGTTGAAGTTCAGGTCATAGACGTTGTCGACGTTCTGGACATACATGGCGAGCCGCTCCAGCCCGTAGGTTAGTTCGCCGGAGACGGGCGCGCACTCGATGCCGCAGACCTGCTGGAAGTAGGTGAACTGGCTCACCTCCATGCCGTCGCACCAGCATTCCCAACCGAGGCCCCAGGCCCCCAGCGTCGGGCTTTCCCAGTCATCCTCGACGAAGCGGATGTCGTGCACCAGCGGATCGAGGCCGATGGCCTTGAGCGAGCCGAGATAGAGTTCCTGCAGGTCCGGCGGGTTCGGCTTCAGGATCACCTGGTACTGGTAGTAGTGCTGGAGGCGGTTCGGGTTCTCGCCGTAGCGGCCGTCCTTCGGCCGGCGCGATGGCTGCACATATGCGGCGTTCCAGCGCTTCGGGCCGAGCGCGCGCAACGTGGTCGCCGGATGAAACGTGCCGGCGCCGACCTCCATGTCGTAGGGCTGCAGGATGACACAGCCCTTGTCCGCCCAATAGGCGTGAAGCGTGAGGATCAGGTCCTGGAAGGACTTGGTCGGGCGGAGTTCGGTCATCGCGGCCACCGGCTGAAATCGCCGCGAGGGATAGGGCTGGGGCCGCCGCCGGTCAAGGGCGGCGGCCATCGCCAGTGTTCAGATGATGACGATGTCGAGGTTGGAGAGGGAGGCGTCGGCGTTGAGGTCGGCGACCATGATGGCGGCACCCGCCCCGTTGCCGTCGGCGTCGTACCACAGCGTCTTGTCGGTGGTGCGGAAGATGAAGCGGTCGTCGGCGTCCTGGGCGAGGTTGTCGGCGCGGCTGCGGAACTGGCTCGCCGCCAGCGTACCGGCCACCAGCCCGCCGCCGAACTTCGCGGCCGAGATGTAGAAGGCGTCGTCGTCGCCGGCCACGTTGTGGAAGTCGGTGATGGTGTCGCCGCAATCGGCCAGCGCCAGATACTGGAAGCGATCGTTGCCAAGCCC